>Ga0209427_10003457_pt1 | contig 18515 bp, 15 predicted proteins | sample DeeMarSWOR136_30_FD_187465 | JGI IMG/M metagenome (GOLD analysis project Ga0209427, IMG submission 187465) | Marine sediment microbial communities from White Oak River estuary, North Carolina - WOR-1-36_30 (SPAdes) (version 2) | ecosystem: Environmental > Aquatic > Marine > Intertidal zone >...
AGAAAAAGACAATAAACACTGAGGAGGAGGATACGCAGGATCGCGATGAAAAGAAATATGATCTTGAGGAGAGAACAGCGGTTTTCGGAGAGAGGATCATAGATTTCGCTAAGTCTTTGCCAGACGATGTCATTAACAGGGAACTCATAAGGCAGCTTGTAAAAGCTGGCACAAGCGTGGGGGCTAATTACTGTGAGGCAGATGGTGCAGAGTCAAAGAAAGACTTCAGGCACAAGATTGCAATTTGTAAGAAGGAGTCAAAAGAATCTAGGCACTGGCTAAGGATGATCGCAAGAGCCAATCCGGACAGGAGGGATGATTGCAGGGTGCTATGGAGTGAAGCGCAGGAACTGACACTGATATTCTCATCCATTCTGTCGCCCAAAAGACCAGATGGCTGAGGATATGGTCGTGTTCCAGTTTGACATTTGACATTAGAGCGTTGTTTCTTTTTCGTGTTTTCTTGCTTTCGTGTTTTCGTGATAGGGATTCTTCTTTTGACATTAGTTGAGTCGGCGGATGTGCCGACCTTTCTTGACTTTCGTTCATTACTTTAGGCGGGGAGGAGGTCAATGCAAGACGCTGATTTCATTCAGGTCTTCATGACAACGGACAAAAGGGAAGATGCTGAAAATATATCCAGAGCCGTGGTCGAAAAAAGACTGGCCGCTTGTGCCCAGTTGCTGGGGCCCATAAGAAGCACTTATTGGTGGGAGGACAAGGTCGAGGCATCTGATGAATGGCTGTGCATCATGAAGAGTCGAAGTGACCTGTTTGAAAAGCTGGAGAAAGCGATCCGGGACATGCACCCCTATGACGTACCGGAAATTGTTGCCTTACCTATAGTAACGGGAAATCGAGCATACCTCGAGTGGTTGAATAAAGAAACCCTATGACAATGATCCTTTATCATTGATCATTGAACATTTGTCATTGAACATTGAGCATTGGAAAATGGAAAATGCCAAACGCTAATACAAACGCACTTCATCGGATGCCATCTGCTTCCCCTCACCCGCCCCTTCTTCCCCACTGCGGGCATAAGCGCTAACCTAAAGACCCAAGCGGGCCCATTCAGAAGGGGGAGATGATGCCTTTTCTGGCGTGCCTGGTGGGAGGGCGCTGTCTTTTCATGACTTATCCATGGGGGAAACCGCAGCCCTGAGCCTGTCGAAGGGAATGCGGAGGGGGCAGAACTCCCCCGTGGATAAGTCGTTAGAAAAGACCAGCCCGGGAGCCCCGGTGCGAAAGAAAAGGCATCATTGCCCCATTATTTTAGCGCTCATGCCCACTTGAGGAGAGGAAGGGTGAGGGGGCTCAATGCAGGGTCAAGGGAGGTAATGCGTTTCTGTTAGCTGGCAAATTCCGGATAACCGGTGAACCCTTTGCTCAGGTCGCGCAGTCCGTCTTATCGCCCCCGAGCTTGGACAGGGCATGTTTTAAGGCTGGCAGAACCACGGAAAGGTTGTCTTTCACTCCCCCGGGACTTCCGGGGAGATTGATGATCAAGCAGCTCCGACGCACGCCGGCCATGGCCCGAGAAATCATAGCGTGGGGTGTTTTTTTCAGGCTTGCCGCCCTCATGGTCTCGGCTATGCCCGGAACTTCATAGTCAATGACTTCCCTCATGGCTTGAGGCGTCACATCGGTGGGACTCAACCCTGTACCACCGGACGTCACGATCAAGGAGAGGCCATCCCTGTCCACCCATTCCACAAGGGTATCCACAATTTGCTGGCGGTTGTCGGGGACGATTTTCTGTCGTGGGAGGGCGTATCCTTCTTTCTCGAGCATGTGGGCGGCTGTCTTCCCGCTTTCATCCTCGCGCTTTCCCTGGGAGGCTTTGTCGCTGATGGTTAGGACGCCGGCAGTGAAGGCATTTTCCATGCTAATCTGCTTTCTTCGCCTCTGCGATGATCTTGTCGGCCAGTTGAGCTGGAATCTCCTCGTAATGGGACAGTTCCATCTGGAAGGACCCACGGCCGGCAGTCAAGGCATTTAGGTCAAGGGCGTACTGAAGCACCTCGGCCATGGGGGCGCTGGCCTTTATGACTTGGTATCTTCCTTGAGTGTCCATGCCGAGTACCCTTCCCCGGCGCCCGTTGAGATCCCCCATCACGTCCCCCATGAACTCCTCGGGCACGGTGATTTCCATTCCCATAATGGGTTCCAGAATAACGGGCTTTGCCTCCTGGACGGCTTTCTTGAGACACATGCTGGCAGCGATCTTGAAGGCCATTTCCGAGGAGTCCACGTCGTGGGACTTGCCATCGTAAAAACGCACTTTGAGATCGACCATGGGGTAGCCGGCGACAACCCCCGTCTTGAGCGCTTCATTCAAGCCTTTTTCCACTGCAGGGACGAAGTTTCGCGGCACATTCATGCCCGTCAGGGCCTCGTCAAATTCAAATCCGGACCCCCTCTCCAGGGGCGACACATCGAAGTGAACTTCCGCAAACTGACCCCGTCCCCCCGTCTGTTTTTTGTGGCGGTAGATCACGCCTTGAGCAGGGGATTTGATGGTTTCCCGATAGGGGACCTTCACGGGCTTGAGGTTGACCTCTACCCCGTACTTGCGGCTGAGCTTTTCACAGCTCGCCTCGAGGTGAATCTGACCCGTTCCTGAAAAAACGATTTCAGAGGTTGCTTGATCCCTTTCCAGCCTGAGGGAGAGGTCTTCTTCAAGAAGCTTGGCCAAGGAGGTAAACACCTTGTCCTCGCTGCCTTTGACTTTCGCCGCCACAGCATAGGATAGCACGGGCGGAAGGGGGTCAAGGGTTTTGTAAAGAATGGGATCGTTTTCCTGACACAACGTGTCCCCTGTGGCTGTTTCCTTCAGTTTTGGAATGGCGACGATGTCTCCAGTCACAGCAGCCTCCAAGGGTTTCTGTTTTTTTCCCTCCAGAAGAAACAGTTGCCCGAATTTTTCCCTTATACCCTTGTTGGGGTTGTAAAGGGTGGAGTCCGCAGTGAAGGTGCCGGAAAAGACCCTGAGAAGGCTCAGTTTGCCCGCAAAGGGATCCGCCATGGTTTTGAAGACAATGCCGGAAAAGGGGGTGTCAGGAGATGGTATCCTTTGAATGACCTCATCGCTGCGCGGCCGGGTGCCTTCAAAGGGTTCCCTCTCCAAAGGCGAAGGAAACCCGTCCACAATGAGGTTCATTAGGTGGGGCACGCCTATGTTGAGCGTGGCGGAGCCGCAAAGGATCGGGGCAACCACACCGGACTTTATGCCCTGAATGAGGGTCTCCTCCAGTTCTTCGGGCTTGAGTTCCTCTCCTTCGAGATACTTTTCCATCAGGTCGTCATTGGCTTCCACGATATTCTCTATGGCTTTTTCTTGCCATTCGCTGATCTCGTCTTTCATGTCGTCGGGGGGCGGTGATTCCTGAAATTTCCCGCTGCCGTCTTTGCTGTATCGGTAGGCTTTCATTTTGATGAGATCCACCAAGCCTTCGAACTTGTCCTCTGATCCTATGGGCAGAAAGACGGGTGTGGGCTTTACGCCAAGGGCTTTTGACGCTTCTTCCACTGCAGCGTAGAAATCGGCCCTTTCCCTGTCCAGCTTGTTGATAAAGATGATCCTCGGCAGTTTCAGTTCATCGGCGAAGCCCCAGACCTTCTCCGTGCCAACCTTCACCCCTGCGGTGGCGTCGAGAACAACCACGACCCCGTCGGCCGCTTGAAGTGCAAATTTGGTATCGGAAAGAAAGTTGTCATCACCCGGTGTGTCGATGATGTTGATCACGTGTTTTTTCCAGCCAGAGTGGTGAATGGAAGTGCTGATAGTGATCTTTCGTTTCACTTCTTCCGGCTCAAAATCCATGCTTGAGGTGCCCTCGTCGACACTGCCGAGCCTGGGTGTAGCCTTGCCGTCAAAAAGCATGGCCTCAGCCAGGGAGGTCTTGCCAGAGCCCACGTGGGCTATCAAACCGACGTTTCTCAATTGTTCACTGTTTCTGTCCATAGCCCGTTCCTTTCACGACGTTTTTCTGCGCATTGGTGGCGGCTTCAGAGGTGAAGTTTTCCGTCTGCACGACAGGGCAACCGGCTCTTCCAAAGTAGCCGCGCCCAAGGCGGGGCTACGGAGGTTGAGTCTGTGGCCAAGCGGAAAAATCCCCACAAACAGGCCACTCTCATGTGGAAATGACTTGTGGGGTCTTTAGGAATGGCAAAATTCTTCAGAAATTTTTAAACTACAGCAAGCATAAAATCAAAGTCAAGCCCTGAATGCGTACAGGAATTTTTTCATTGCCAATTGCAGGAATTATGCTATTTTTATTATTTTTCCGATCAATTAGGCCATCTCGGAATTACCGTATTCAAATCCTTCAGGCTGTCTTGGGTCCAGGTGCTTGAAATGCCATTAGCCGACCACATGGAGCAATACATTCATAGTCTGAGAACCGAAAAAGGCTATTCTGAGCACACCATTCGCAACTATCGGATCGATCTGACTCAGTTCATGGACTTTTTGATGGAGAAGGAGGTGCCGGCGGCGGATGAGGCCCTACCCGGCATTGATTTTCGCCTCATAAGGGAGTATTTCGGGCGGCTCTACGGCCGGTACAGGAAAAGGACGATCGCGCGGAAGCTTTCCGCGCTCCGGTCTTTTTTCGCTTTTCTGGAGAAGCGGGGCGTCAACTTGGGCAATCCCGCTGCGGACGTTTCGACCCCGAAACAAGAGAAATACATTCCCACCTATCTTCCTGTGGATGATATGTTCCGGCTGCTTGAACGCCCCGACCGGGCAAAGCCCTTTGGGCTGAGAGACCTGGCCATTCTTGAGGTGCTCTATTCGTGCGGCATTCGGGTGAGCGAGCTGGCCGGTTTGAATTTGCCCAGTGTTGATTTCGGCCAGCGGCTCGTGAGGGTCATCGGAAAAGGGAACAAGGAAAGGATTGTCCCTATCGGAAGAGAAGCGCTCAAGGCTTTGAAGGCTTATTTGGAGGCGACCCTTCCGGTGAGGAAAAAGGCGGGCGGCGACCTTCAGAACGGCCCCCTCTTTATCAATTATCGGGGTGGTCGCCTGAGCACCCGCACTGTGAGCAAAATCGTGAAAAAATACGGCCGCGAAGGGGGTTTGATGTGGGATATTTCACCCCATTCCCTGCGGCACACCTTCGCGACACACCTCCTGGATGGTGGCGCCGACTTGAGGTCTGTGCAGGAGCTTCTGGGGCACGTGAGCCTTTCCACCACGCAGAAGTACACCCATGTCAGCCTCGACAAGCTCATGGAAATCTACGACAAGGCCCATCCGAGGAGCAAGTAGAGAGCAGTAGGCAGTAAGCACTAAACAGTAGGCAGCAAACAGAAAACAAGGGACAACGGTCGGGGCAATGTCAAAATCCAAATGCCAAATGTCAAATGAATGTCAAAGCCCAAAGTCCAAAAGTGAAAGAGAAAAAGACAATAAACACTGAGGAGGAGAATAATCAGGATCGCGATGAAAAGAAATATGATCTTGAGGAGAGAACAGCGGTTTTTGGAGAGAGAATTATAGATTTCGCTAAGTCTTTGCCGGACGATGTCATTAACAGGGAACTCATAAGGCAGCTTGTAAAGGCTGGCACAAGCGTGGGGGCTAATTATTGTGAGGCAGATGGCGCAGAGTCAAAGAAGGACTTCAGGCACAAGATTGCCATCTGTAAGAAAGAGTCAAAAGAATCCAGGCACTGGCTGAGAATGATCGCTAGGGCCAATCCGCACAGGAGGGATGATTGCAGGGTTCTATGGAGTGAAGCTCAGGAACTGACACTAATATTCTCGTCCATTCTGTCTCCCAAAAGGCCAGATGGCTGAGGATATAATCGTATTCCAGTTTGACATTTGACATTTGGATTTCATTTGGCCTTGGGATTTTGGCATTTGACATTAAGAAGTTGTTTCTTTTTCGTGCTTTCGTGATAGAGATTTTTCTTTTTTGTCTTTGTCCCAGTATTCCAATATTCCAATCTTCCCGGTGGTGATTAACATGAGTGCCTTTAAGAAAATGCTGGGTACCACGATTCTGGCGGTGAGAAAAGACGGCAGAGCGGTCATGGCCGGAGACGGGCAGGTCAGCTTTGGTGAAACAATCATGAAGCAAAAGGCGACCAAGGTTCGATTCATGCACAAAGACATGGTTCTCGTCGGTTTTGCCGGTGCTGCCGCAGACGCCTTCAGCCTGTTCGAAAGGCTGGAAGGGAAGCTGGATCAATACAAGGGAAACCTGACCAGGGCGGCGGTGGAACTTGCAAAAGACTGGCGCACGGACAGAATCCTCAGGAGGCTGGAAGCTCTGATTCTTGCCATGGACCTGGAGCACATGCTGATTATTTCAGGAAACGGGGAAGTCATCGAGCCTGATGAATCCGTGGCCGCTATTGGCTCAGGCGGGCCCTATGCCCTGGCAGCGGCACGAGCCTTGCTGGCCCATTCAAACTTGGACGCACCTTCAATAGCTCGAGAGGCTATGGACATAGCGGCCTCGATCTGCGTGTACACCAACCGGGAGATTGTCGTCCATGAGATTGGGGAGAAGAGGTAGCCATGGAAATGGACTTTACCGTCAAAGATGATCTCATGAAGGTTTTTACGCCCAGGGAAATTGTCTCAGAGCTCGACAAGTACATCATCGGCCAGGATCAAGCCAAGCGCTCTGTGGCCATCGCCTTGCGAAACCGATGGCGGCGGCAGCAGGTGCCGAAGGATTTGAGAGACGAAATTGCCCCAAAGAACATCATTATGATCGGCCCAACAGGCGTTGGGAAAACAGAAATCGCCAGACGTTTGGCCAGACTCGCGAAATCACCATTTCTGAAAGTGGAAGCCACCAAGTTTACTGAGGTGGGCTACGTGGGTCGGGATGTGGAATCCATGGTCAGGGATCTGACCGAGCTGGCCGTGAACATGGCCAAGAAAGAGGAGCAGGAAAAGGTCAAAGCCAAGGCCCGAGAACTTGCGGAGGAAAGGCTTCTGGACATTCTCCTCCCAAAGCGGAGAGAGGAGCTTCGTGAAGGGGAAGAGGGGGATAAGGAGAAGATGCTGGAGGTCGTCAAAGCAGACCGGGCGGAAAGCTATTCCACCAGGGACAAACTGAGGCGACTCCTGCGAAGCAACAAGCTGGACGGCCGCTATGTGGAGTTGGAGACCGCAAACAGGACTGTTCCCATGGTGGAGATCTTCTCCGGAGCCGGCCTTGAAGAGATGGAATTCAACCTGAAGGAAGTTTTTGGAAACATTTTCCCTTCCAAGAAAAAGAGGAGGCGGGTGAAGATCCCCGAGGCAATGGAGATTCTCGCTCAAGAAGAGTCCCAAAAGCTGATCGACATGGAGAAGGTCATTGCAGACGCGATCCGCATGACCGAGCAGAATGGCATCATATTCCTGGATGAGTTGGACAAGGTCGCCGGTTCCGAATCCAAGTACGGCCCTGACGTATCCCGTGAAGGCGTGCAGCGTGACCTGCTCCCCATTGTGGAAGGGTCCACAGTCACCACCAAATACGGCATGGTTCGGACCGACCATATCCTGTTCATCGCGGCAGGGGCCTTTAACCTGAGCAAACCCGCAGACCTGCTGCCCGAACTCCAAGGCAGGTTTCCCATTCGGGTTGAGCTGGACTCACTGAACCGGAAGGACTTCGTTCGCATTCTCAAGGAGCCCAAGAACGCTTTGGTCATCCAGTACGAGTCTTTGCTCGCCACTGAAGGCATTGAACTCAAGTTCGAGGAGTCGGCCATCGAGGAAATTGCCTCCATCGCGGACAGGGTGAACGAGCGCATGGAGAACATAGGCGCCAGGCGGCTTCACACGGTGATGGAAAAACTCCTGGATGAAGTCTCCTTTGATGCGCCGGACCTTGATGCCAAAAAGGTGGTGATTGACAACGCGTACGTCGCAGAAAAGCTGAAGGATATCGTGGAAGACGAGAATTTGAGCAGGTATATCTTGTAAGAGGGGGTATTGGAAGGTTGGAATAGTGGAATAATGGGAAACAAGATCTGGGGAAGGCTTAAGGCGTGAGGCTTAAGGGCCAGAAGAAAGCAGAAGGAATGTATTAATGTCAAATGACAAAATCCAAATGTCAAATGAATGTCAAATGCGTTAATGTCAAATGGGGAGCATGAATAGACAGTAAATTCAGCCGAGTTGCATGAGAACCAGGCTGCTAGGATTGCGATTTTAATTAGAAACGTCCCTGGACTTTGAGATTATTGATGCAGAAGGATTTGGACATTTGGATTTTGGATTCAATTTGGCATTTGGGCCCTGGTCGCCTCTGGCGCCGCCGAAGGCGGGTAAACTTTGACATTTTGAATGTGTGTCATCAGTTCTCTTTTGTCTTTGCCCCAATATTCCATTATTCCAATATTCCAATATTCCTGATCTAATGACCAATGCCTATTGACCAGAAAGACAGAGCCAAGGTTCTGATTGAGGCGCTTCCCTACATCAGGCGTTTCAGCAACGCCACGATTGTCGTCAAATATGGCGGTCACGCCATGGTGGACGAAAAGCTGAAGAAGAACTTTGCTCTCGACATCATTCTCATGAAGGTCGTGGGCCTCAACCCCATTGTGGTGCACGGCGGCGGGCCTCAGATTGGTAATTTCCTGAAAAGGCTGTCTATCGAGAGCGAGTTTGTGGACGGGATGCGCGTTACCGACAAACAGACCATGGATATTGTGGAAATGGTTCTTGTGGGAAAGGTGAACAAGGAGATCGTGGCCCTCATCAATCAGAACGGTGGGCAGTCTGTGGGGCTTTCGGGCAAAGATGGGCAGCTCATCACCGCCAAGAAGATGCAATACACGAGAAAGAAGGGGAATGATCAGCCCCCGGAGATCATAGACATGGGCATGGTGGGAGAGATCACGTCCGTGAATAGCCGTGTGCTCACGGATCTCCTGTCCGGTCAGTTTATTCCGGTCATAGCGCCTGTTGGCGCGGGAAAGCGCGGGGAGACTTACAATATCAATGCAGACCTGGTGGCAGGCTCAATCGCCTCCTCTCTCAAGGCAAGAAAGTTGGTTCTTCTGACAGACACAGAAGGCGTGCTAGACCAGGAAGGAAAGCTCATCTCCACCATCAAGATGAAAGAGCACCAGAAGCTCGTGGATGACGGCACGATCAAAGGCGGCATGATACCAAAAATAAAGTGCTGCGTGGATGCCCTGAAGGGGGGTGTCAAAAAGGCCCACATCATTGACGGCCGAAAAGCCCATTCCATTCTGCTGGAGATATTTACCAAAGGAGGCGTCGGCACAGAGATCGTGCCATAGTACCTCGAGTTATAAATCCGATGAGGTATTTATTGCGAAATGTAGGGGCGGGCTTTAGGCCCGCCCGGCGGAGCCGCTGTGCTGGGGCACGGGGGCAACGTTTGCGTAAGAGAAAGGGCACACCATGAACAACCCATCACAAAATCATAACACCGTTGAGCTTGCTGACAAATACTTGTTCCCCACATACAAGCGACCGCCCTTTGCTTTGATCAGAGGGGAAGGGTGCCGGGTCTGGGACGAAGACGGCAAGGAATATGTCGATTTCGTGGGCGGCATCGCCGTTTGCGCCCTCGGACACAGCTCGCCTGTCGTGACTCGCGCATTGGAGGAACAATCAAGAAAGCTGGTGCACGTCTCGAATCTCTACTACACCAGACCGCAGGCGGAACTGGCCCAGCTTCTGGTGGAAAACTCCTTTGCAGATCGTGTGTTTTTCTGCAACAGCGGCGCTGAGGCAAATGAAGCCGCTATAAAACTCGCAAGGCGTTATTCCAAGGAAAAATTCGGTTCCGGCAGGCATGCCATCATTTCCATGACCGGCTCATTCCACGGCCGAACCATGGCGACCCTTTCGGCAACCGGCCAGGAGAAGATTCAGATCGGATACGATCCTTTGCTAACAGGCTTCAAATTCGTCCCTTTCAATGATCTCGACGGTTTGAAGGAGGCTATTGATGAGTCTGTCTGTGCCGTGATGCTTGAACCCATTCAGGGAGAGGGCGGTGTCGTTTGTCCGGCACCCGACTACCTGAAAGGGGTGAAAGCGGTATGTTCGGAACACGACCTGATCCTTATTTTTGACGAGGTTCAGGTGGGAATGGGGCGAACGGGAAAGCTCTTCGCCCACGAACATTATGGAACTACCCCTCATATCATGACCCTGGCCAAGGCTTTAGGGAACGGACTTCCCATAGGCGCCATGCTGAGCATTGAGGAAATGAGCAGTGCTTTCGGCCCTGGCAGTCACGCCACCACGTTTGGGGGCACCCCACTGGTCACCGCTGTTTCAAAGGCGGTGCTGACTAGTATCTTGAAGGACGGATGGCTCGATAACTGCCTGGAAATGGGCGATTATTTCAGAAGCAGGTTGGGAAAACTTCAGAAAAAACACCCCACCATAAAAGATATCAGGGGGCTTGGGCTCATCATAGGCGTGGAGCTTGATAAACCCGGCGCACCCATTGTTGATGCCTGTCGCGAAAAGGGGTTCCTGATCAATTGTGCCCAGGAAAAGGTGCTTCGCTTTGTACCGCCCCTGACCATTGGCAAGGCGGAGATTGACGGTCTCTGCGAGATCCTGGATGAGGTACTGGATGACAAGTAGAGCCGACGACATAAAAAATCCCCCTCGATCCCCCTTTACAAAGGGGGAAGATGAGTTGTCTGCCCCTGCCATTTAATGCCCCCCTTGGGTAAAGCGGGGTTGGGGGGATTTTGATCAGGACGGAGGTTGAGGGGGACGGAATGCCATACACTAAAGTGCATTCTTGCTACGACACCCAGACGTTAAAGTCAGAATTGATAAGGCTATGAAAAAGGATCTTCTCAGCATACGGGATTTGAAAAGGGAAGAAATCTTGGCCCTCATTGATCGGGGTCTTCAGTTCAAAAAGGAAGGCCGCATTCCGAGACAAACCCTCGCGGGCTACACCCTTGGCCTCATGTTCGAGAAAGCGTCTACCAGGACCAGGGTTTCCTTTGAGACAGCCATGTTCAGGCTGGGGGGCCAAACGTTGTTTTTGAGCAAGGCGGATACGCAATTGGCAAGAGGGGAGCCTGTGAAGGACACGGCGAGGGTCCTTTCCCGGTATCTCGACGCCTTGGCCATCAGAACATACGCCCAGGAAACCATCGAGGAGATGGCGGCGTGGGCCGATATTCCCGTGATCAACGCCCTTACGGACCGATACCACCCCTGCCAAGTTTTGAGCGACCTCATGACGGTCAAGGAAAAGAGGGGCCATTTTGACGGTCTCAAGGTGGCCTGGGTTGGAGACGGCAACAACATGGCCCACTCCTGGATCAACGCTGCCCGTGTTTTGGGCATTGAGCTCGTTCTGGCCTGCCCGAAGGGATACCAGCCGTTGCCGGAGGTTTTAGGGGAGGCCAAAGAAAATATCAGAGTCGTGGAAGACCCTGAAGAGGCTGTCCGGGACGCGGACGTGCTCAACACCGATGTGTGGGCCAGCATGGGTCAGGAGAAGGAAAGGCAAGAGCGGCTGTCTGCTTTCCGGAGATACCAGATTAATCAAGATCTTCTGAAGCTGGGGAAGCCTGAGCTCCTGGTGATGCACTGCCTTCCGGCCCATCGGGGCGAGGAAATCACCCCGGATGTTTTGGAAGGCCCGAATTCCGTTGTCTTTGATCAAGCGGAAAACAGGCTTCACCTCCAACAAGCCCTGTTGGAGGCCCTGCTGGTAAGACCAGAATGACTTGAGACATTCCGGAATTGAGGGATTCAGGGATTCACGAACTTAAGAATGTGCAATTTCTCAATATGAAAGTTCAATAAGATCGACCAAAAACTCAGTATTCCATTATTCCACCACGCCATTATTCCCTCCGGGGCGTAGGCCCTGCGGGCCGGAGGCCAATTGTGATGCGAAGCTTCGCTAGTGAACAGGAGGAAAACTTGGCTGAAAAGGTAAACAAGATAGTTCTCGCATATTCCGGAGGACTTGACACATCCGTGATTCTCTCCTGGTTGAAGGAAACCTATGAATGTCCTGTCATTGCCTATGGGGCCGATCTGGGCCAGGGGGATGAGGTGGAGGACATCCGGGAAAAGGCCATCGCCACAGGGGCGGAGGAAGTGATTATCGAAGACCTCAGAGAGGCCTTTGTAGGGGATTTTGTTTGGCCTGCATTCAGGGCCAATGCCGTTTATGAGTCCAACTACCTGATGGGCACATCGCTCGCAAGGCCCCTCATTGCCAAGAGACAGGTGGAGGTGGCCAAAGAAAAGGGCGCTGATGCTGTCAGCCACGGGGCCACAGGAAAGGGCAATGATCAGGTGAGATTTGAACTTGCCTACATTGCGCTGGCACCAGACCTCAAGATCATTGCGCCGTGGAAGACCTGGGATTTTAAGGGCAGGGAAGACCTCATCAAGTACGCTGAAAGCAGAAACATCAAAATCCCTGTCACCAAGGACAAGCCCTATTCCGTTGACAGGAACCTTTTGCACATCAGTTTTGAGGGCGGCATTCTCGAAGATACCTGGATGGAGCCGACAAAGGACATGTTTGTCCTGTCTGTCGCACCGGAGGATGCCCCTGATGAGCCCACGTATATCGAGATCGAATTCAAGGAAGGCAACGCCGTTGCCTTGAACGGAGAGGCCATGTCCCCGGCTGCTCTCCTGACCCGCTTGAATACGCTGGGTGGTCAGAACGCGATTGGTCGGGTGGACATCGTGGAGAACCGGTATGTGGGTATGAAATCAAGGGGCGTTTACGAGACTCCCGGGGGAACCGTTCTCCGGGTGGCCCATCAGGCCATGGAATCCATCACCATGGACCGGGAAGTGATGCACATCCGGGATGGGCTGATCCCTCGCTATGCCGAGATGGTCTACTACGGCTACTGGTTCGCCCCTGAAAGAAAACTGCTTCAAACCCTCATGGATGAAGCGCAGAAGAATGTGAGTGGTGTGGTCCGGCTGAAGCTCTACAAAGGGAACTGCATTGTGGCGGGGAGAAAATCCGATCTGTCCCTTTACCATTCCGGTTTTGCGACCTTTGAAGAGGATGAAGTTTACAATCAGGCAGATGCAGCAGGCTTCATTCGACTGAACGCCCTTCGCCTCAGGATCGCGCATCTCATGGGAAGGAAATAGCAAACAGTGTCAATGTCAAATGACAAAATCCAAATGCCAAATGAATGCCAAATGCCTTAATGCCAAAAGAGAAGAGAATCCAGAAGTCCTCGGCGAAATAATGTTATCGCCCCTCATGTTTTCATCTATTTTGGCTCCGAAGAAGAATAAGGACTAATGCCCTAAGTGTGTTTCGGTTTGACATTAGGATTTTGGATTTGATTTGACATTGGGATTTTGGCATTTGAAATTTTTCGCCCCTTTCCAGGGTTTCCTATTTTTTTGACAAAGCCAAAGGAGATGCGTTCTCCATCACTCCAGGATCATAAGGAAGGGACTATGTCTGAGAAGGTATGGGGAGGCCGTTTTCGGCAGAGTTTGGATGAGATTCTTGACCGTTTCAATGCATCCCTGAGCTTTGACAAGCGTCTGTATGCCCAGGATATCGCAGGGAGCATGGCCCATTGCCGCATGCTTGCCAGGCAGGGGATTCTCAGTGAAGAAGAAGCGTCTCAGATCATTAACGCCCTGGCAGAGATCAAGCGGGAAATGGACAAAGGGGACTTCCAATTCGATGAAGGCCATGAGGACATCCACACCTTGGTAGAGAAAACCTTGATAGACAAGGTAGGAGCAGTTGGTGAAAAGGTCCACACAGGCCGCAGCCGCAATGACCAGGTCTCTCTGGACATGCGCTTGTATGTGAGAGAAGCCATTGAACGGGTGATCTCCCTCATTACAGAGATGCAGAAAACGCTGCTCACCCTGGCGGAGAAGCACCTTGATGTGCTGATGCCCGGTTACACCCACTTGCAGCGAGCCCAGCCGGTTCTTCTCTCGCACCATCTGCTGGCCTACTATGAGATGCTGAAAAGAGACAGGGAGAGGTTCAAAGAGAACCTCAAGCGGGTCAATATCCTCCCCCTCGGGAGTGCTGCTCTTGCAGGCGCCACCTTCAACTTGGATCGAGAGATGGTGGCCAATGAGTTGGCCTTCGAGGCCGTAACAGACAACAGCATGGATGCAGTCAGTGACCGGGACTTTGTGCTGGAGTTTCTCTTTTCCGCTTCCCTCCTCATGATGCATCTGAGCCGCCTCAGTGAAGAGCTCATCCTCTGGTCCACAAGGGAGTTCAATTTCGTGACCCTGCCGGATGCCTTTTGCACGGGGAGCAGTATCATGCCGCAGAAGAAGAATCCGGATCTGCCTGAGCTGACGAGAGGGAAGACAGGGCGCGTTTATGGGAATCTCATGGCGCTTCTGACTACCATGAAGGGACTTCCCTTGACCTACAACAAGGATATGCAGGAAGATAAGGAGGCCCTGTTTGATACGGTGGACACGGTGGAGCCCTGCCTTGTGCTTCTGACCCGCCTTCTCAAAGAAATGTCCTTCAACGAAGAGGCGATGAAAAAGGCGGCTGATGAAGGGTATCTCGTCGCAACGGATTTGGCAGACTACTTGGTCGGAAAAGGCGTCACTTTTCGGCAGGCCCACGAGATTGTCGGAAAGATGGTCCTTTTTGCTCTGGATCAGAAAAAGGAACTGAAAGATCTGACCCTCAAGGAGATGAAGGGCTTTTCAAGGCAGATTGGTAAAGATGTGTATGGTTGGCTTGAACCGAAGGCCTCTGTGCAGAGAAGAAGTCTTCGAGGCGGGACAGGAACCGACGCGGTCAAGGAGCGTTTGAAAAAGGCCGGAGAGGAAGTAGGTTCTTGAAGACCCGGGAGACATGGATATTCTGCCTGGTCTTGGGCATGGCGCTTCTGATGCCCTCTTGTGGTAAGAAAGGGCCGCCTTTTTTGCCCAAGGAGCCCTTCGATGTTAGGGTTAGGGATCTGCGAGGGGAAGCGAAGGAAGGTTCTGTTTTTCTCAAAGGTCAGGTGGTTGGTACCAAAGAGGGAGACTCGGTGCAAGGGGCACGGGTGGATTACGCCCAGTATCCGGTAGATGAACCGCCTTGTGACGGGTGTCCCATCCAGTACCGGGGCTCCTATAACTTCGGCCCGGAGGTGATCACCGAGACGGGCTTTGATTGTGAGGCGCCTGTAGATTTGAGAGGACAGCTCTATTTTTTCAGAGTTTACCTCATTGGCCCGGACGACGCCCTTGGACCGCCTTCGAACACCGTTCGGGTGGTGGTCGACTGAGGAATAGTGCCTCACTTTAGTCGTTTCCAAAACCCAACAGTTTTGCTGGTGGTATCGTTAAGCTTTGCTCGTAAAATAAGTGAAAGAACATTTTCTCTCGCCCGTTCCCCCTTCGCCATTGCTCGGGGTCGCTCGAGCTCACGGAGTGCGCGGAGATCTGTATTGAAAAATTTGATTGCTTGGTATAATCGGGAAGGAGGTTTTAAAGGAAGAAATGAAGACTTTCTTTTTTCCTTTAAACCTCTTCCCAATTCTCAATCCCATGATAGGGATTGAGGCCTGCGATGCAGGCATACGAAGCAATCTAAGCTTGATTTGCCTCTGCGGCTCTGCGAGAGATATTCAAAGACTCTTTCAGGGTCGGCGATCAAGCCACCACTTGGAATGGCGGTAATTGACTCATTTAGACAGACTGATCCATGCATCATTTTCAATACAAAAACAAAGAACTTCATGGCGAAGACGTCCCGGTTACGAAAATAGCCGAAGAGGTGGGCACGCCTTTCTACCTGTACTCCCATGCCACCTTGATCCAGCACTGGAGAGCTTTTGACGGGGCCTTCAGCGACATTCCGCACCTCACCTGTTTTTCCATGAAGTCCAATTCCAACCTGGCCATCTTGAGGCTCTTTGCCTCAGAGGGCGGCGGTGTGGACATCGTATCCGGCGGTGAGCTGTTTCGGGCTCTCAAGGTGGGCATTGAGCCGGGAAGGATCGTCTATTCCGGCGTGGGCAAGAAAAGCGAAGATATGGCCTACGCCCTCAAGTCCGACATTCTCATGTTCAATGTGGAATCTCCACAAGAGATCGCAGAACTCAATGGGCTTGCCGGCAAACTGGGAAAGAAGGCCTATATCGCCATCAGGGTGAATCCGGACATTGACCCTCGGACCCATCCCTACATTTCCACGGGGCTGAGAGAGAACAAGTTCGGCATCGACATCGGAGCGGCCCTGGAGGAGTACACCATTGCAGCAAGCCTGAAGAACCTGGTGGTTGCAGGGGTGTCTTGCCACATCGGATCTCAGGTGACCCAGGTGAGTCCTTTTGTGGAGGCTCTCAGGAAACTGAAGGGGTTGATCAGACAGCTCGAAGAGGCGGGCATCCATATCCGGTTTTTGGACTTGGGGGGCGGACTGGGTATTACGTATGACAAAGAAGCGCCTCCCCACCCGAGAGAATACGCCGAAGCAGTCAAAGAAGAACTGGATATAAAGGATCTGACCACGGTACTGGAGCCCGGCCGGGTCATCATGGGGAATGCGGGAATACTTGTTACGAAAACGCTCTACACAAAAACGACACCGGAGAAAACCTTCATCATTGTGGATGCGGCGATGAACGACCTGATTCGCCCGAGCCTGTACGGTTCGTTCCACGGGATTCAGCCCGTGAAGCAGACAGGACAGGCGAACATCAAGGCGGACATTGTGGGGCCTATCTGTGAATCGAGTGATTTTCTTGCCAAGGACAGGGAGGTGGCGGCCTTTCAGGTGGGGGACCTGATGGCTATTATGAGCGCCGGGGCTTACGGTTTCAGTATGTCTTCCTCTTACAATTCTCGCCCCCGAGTCGCTGAAGTGATGGTCAAGGGCGATCAGTTTTTTGTCATCCGTGAGCGGGAGACCTTTGATGACCTCATCCGGGGGGAGAAGATACCGGAGTTCCTCATGTAGAAAAGGCACCCTAATGCCAAATTACAAAATCCAAATGTCAAATTCACCCCGTGAGATAGCCAGCACGGTTTCGGTAGCTAGTAACATCCTTCTTGATTGTACACTAATTTCCTACGAGTGATTATGGATGGCCACCACTTATCTAACGGGGTAAATGCCAAAATTCTAATGTCAAATTAAAACCAAGGAAAGATATATCTCTCGCCCGTCCCGCAAGGCGGGACTAGAGCCGCTGAGACAACAGAGAATTGATCGATCGAAGTCATAGGGCCAAGCAGAATACAGTAAGCAACCCTTTAACTCGCTCCCTTCGACCCCGCTCAGGGCAAGCTTCGCTCAGGGTCTACGACAGGGCAAGTGGGCAGTAAGGAGTTAGCAGAATCAAATATTGAACCACGCCGTTACATCACTTCCCATCATTCCAGCCTTCCAACATTCCGTCATTCCAACTGAACGTCCAAGAGAGATAGAGGAAGTTGGTAGGTTTTGGAGGGTTTTGCGGTTTTTGAGCGGACTTTACGCGATAATAGTGGGACTCACGGGCGAGCCTTCAGCCATTCCCTGATGCGCTCGGCGAATTACACGAGGTCGTGGGTCTTCTGCAGATTAGAATAAACTTCGTTCCAGTCAACACCTATGTATTCGTGCACTAGAATATTGCGGAAGCCCGCGATGGGTGCCAGTTTACGAGCGAACTCAGCCGGGAGGACTCCCAATTCGCTCATGCGCAGAAATGCCTCATGGTAGTCACCGGGTTTCATGGCCTTTTCGATCGAAATGATCCGGTGGCAGATATCTAGGCAGCACTGGGCAGCGACCTCGAGATTGCGTTCCACAATATCCCTCAGATAAGGATCTTCGTCGAACTCGGAGCGAGGTTTAGCCTTGAGCGCCTCTAAACGTGCCAAGCGCTCGTTCAGTTCGTCCAAGCGCCTCTCTATACCGCTGAACTCGGGTTTCATACTCCTCACCATTCAAGATATCGGCTCTTTGGGCTCTTAGTACAGGCAAATAGTCACAGTATAGACTCATGATCTTCGCCTCATACTCTACCCGTGCAGCGACGCTTCTCTCGTATATTAGTGCTCCATTCGCGATAATTGCATATGCGAGTTCCACGGGAGCTCTATTCAGAAACACCACATCAACTCGCTCCTGATATATAGCTGAACCTATCGCTGATCTCACATTGCTGTGAATACTATCGGTCTCATCAGTTTCATCAAGAAGCAAGGCAACATCAACATCACTCAGCGGGCCTACATTCCTTTGCACCCGGGATCCGAAGAGATAGGCCAGAACCACACTGGGATGCCCCTCAATTACGCTGTGGATAGGCTTTAGGATCGCGGCTGATATCTGACCAGTATCTGAAAGTCTGCTTCCTGCCATTTTCTCTCCCCTATGCCCTATCCAGATTATCATAAGCTCCAGCTGAGATCAACAAGTCAGCTTCGCTGCGACAGGCAAAATCCTAATGTCAAATGACAAAAAGGGGCAAGTTATTAAGGAGAGCAAAATATTGTTTACATTTCTACGGGTCAGGGGGCTTTTCTTACGTTCCGAGGCTCCCGGCCTGGTCTTTTCAGCGACTTATCTG
>Ga0209427_10003458_pt1 | contig 18512 bp, 8 predicted proteins | sample DeeMarSWOR136_30_FD_187465 | JGI IMG/M metagenome (GOLD analysis project Ga0209427, IMG submission 187465) | Marine sediment microbial communities from White Oak River estuary, North Carolina - WOR-1-36_30 (SPAdes) (version 2) | ecosystem: Environmental > Aquatic > Marine > Intertidal zone >...
AGCCGAAACAAAAGCGAACACCCAGATTGTGAACGCAAAACTTTTGAGCAAAGGACGGCTCATAAAATACATTGCCAGCGAAGCAAAAAGCCCGACAACATACGGCCCGGCTAATACTGCATATCCCATAAGAAGTAATCCAACCGTAGCCAACAAACAAACCAATGATATCCACTTGCAATAAGACATAAGTCTGCGTAAAGCTCTCATATTTAGGCCCTTATTTGGATTCGGGTACCACAAAACGCACACTTTAGCGTTTTGGAAATCCTTTCACATAGAAAGGAATACTGACAAAAACATGTGACTTCATAAACATTACTCCTGCACACTACATTCTCTATAATAGCACAATAAATGGTTCGATTTCAACACTTCATAACTCAGATCCGGAAATAGCACCCAGATGGAAGGATTGGCGAGATTAGATCTTTCTTGTGGGATTGGTTGTTCTGTTTCGTACGACCGGTGGCTCATCAGGCGTAACATGACATAACAAATTTGAATAGGCCACCTACGAAGAGTTCAAAGTCAAATGATAAAATATCTGTTATCACATTTCTTTTGAAAATTGCATCCATAGCCTAATAATCTACATTTCTTTGGACTCGATTCAGACAAAATCAGCATCTGTGGTGACAAAATAGAGAGAGTAGAAAAACTGACCGCCGAAACGCCAAGGAGTTACTTGGTTTGTTTATGGCAGATATGTTCGCGGAGGTTTATTCACCGGATGAGCAACAGGAGGCCACTCGTGAACTGACTTGATGTAAAGAAGCAGCTCGAATCCATTCGAGACAGTGCAAAAACCTGTTATGCTATCAGATCTTAGTCTTCGGTGGGAAACTCTGTGACTCTGGCAATATTACTGCGCCGGTTCGAAGGGCCACCCGTATTGTTTATAACATGACTTATCAAGCCTTTGCCTCCCAGAGAGACAGTCACCAAGTGATGGAATCTCACATCTGAAGTTACAGGCACTTCAAATGACCTTGTAGCGCTTACCACATTGCTGTTATGAAAGGTGCAATAAGAGCCAAGTCCCCACGCTTGATGTGATGTCACGCTATCGGCAACCTTGTACGCGGCGTATCCGTTGACGCCGTCATGTTCCCATTGCTCCTGCGACGGAGGGTCGTATGGAAATTCATTTTGGTAAAAATACACACGTCCGCCATTGCCCTGCCAGAGCGTCTGGTATTCGTGATAATGCTCGACAAACAGGCCGAATATCATCACGTTATTGCCATTAACCACTAGGCCGTTCTTCGTTGTGTTGCTGCTCCAGCCGGCTCCTCTACCGTGGTCGGCACGCCATATCCAGAAATGATCCCCTATCACATCATTGCTGTTTATGGATACACTGATAGTCGCCTTGCCAACGCCTGCGCCGCCGACGCGACAGAATATATCGTGACAAAAGGTGGGATTGGAAGAATGATTCTCAGAGCTGCCTTCTGGGCCTATCTCTAAAAGGATTGGCGAGTTTTCAGCCCCTGCATCGAAAAGTATCCCTGCCAATGTCACACCATCGACATCAGCCACCATCATTCCAATCCGGCCGTTATTAGGTTTCAATGTGGCCAATCCAAGGCCAAGTATGACAGTAGCGGCTCGATCCACACGGATGGTGTCGTCAAGTTCATAAATGCCCGGGGTAAGCAGCAGATGTTTCCCCTGTGCAAGTGCGGAATTCATACTGGCAGCAGTGTCTTTGTCCGCATGGGCAATGTGGAATTGATCTATTGGTATCGATCGTCCCTTGGGATCTCCATTTTCCCAGGTGATGCCCCGGCGGTTTTTGCCAAGAGAAGGAACAAATACGGAATAGCCGCCGTCATCATCGATGTGGAGAAACGGCTTCTCGCGAACAACAGGTGTATTATCCACTACAGTATACGGGAACCTGGGCCACTGACCCGATGGAGGATTTGTTACGCCCACGAAAACCATGTTCCAGACACCGCCGGACCAGCGATCCCACTGTGTGTTTCTCGATAGATACTGCTGCTGGCTGCCGGAGAAGACAGTGCCATCAATCTTGCAGTCTGCCAGGAATCCGCCACTTGACCAGCCACCGGACGATAGATGCAGATCGCCTTGAATGTGGGTTCGCCGCATCGGCGCTGCCTGAGAAACCGCCCACATCATTCCACCACGATCCCGTCTGGGTATGACCGTGAGGTTCTCGATACAGCGCCAGAAGTTACAGGTCGCGTTGTACCGCATCCAGGAAGCGTCGGTGCGAACAGCACCATCAATCGTGACGTCGCCGGGCAACCGACCGAGGCCTGCAACATGGGTGTAGAATCCCACCTCGACTTTCAGCTTGTAACGCCCCGGCTTGAACAGCAAAGCAAACCTGCCTGATCCGAACTGTGCTCGCTCCTGCTGATTGAAAACAGCGTCTACCCTCTTCTGTATATCAGGCTGTGTGGGATCGAAGATCACGACGTTCGATCCAAAGTCGGGAGCCTCGGCACGCTTTGCCACTTCCGCGACAGCTTGTGGTTGTTCCATGTCAGAGTAAAGCGTGAGCTGATTTGACTTTGCTGTCAGTTTGTAGCCATCGGAGAACGTCACGACCAGCGGTTCATCTGTTGTATTGTATGCCATGTAAGTCTTACTGCCGTCCTTATTAAGGACTGTCGCTAATGGGTAGTCTGCTGTTATTGATGGGTCGTTTAGACCTATGTTGTTCAGCGTACTAATCCAGTGATACATGAATGCGCGAGTGTTTCCACTTTCGACCTTACAGTCATGATTGGCGTCCATATATGCGGCGGCAGTGGCCGGGTCCTGCAAGGCATTGAACATGCATACGAGGTCGCCCCAGCCATTGTTGTAGTCCTTGCCGCCTTTGCGCACAGATACGACGCGGTCATGGTTCTTCTTCACATAGTCAGGGTGACGTCCCAAGTATAATGAAGCAGGCGTAAACGGCAGCCAGTTGATTCCGTGAATGCAATCAATGTCCCCTGAGAACCATGTGCCGAAGGCGCCTTTGCCCCCCCAGACCATTCCCAGCGCAATGTTCGGGAAGTCCTTCGGATAGTTCGTGCCCGAAACATCAAACCAATACTCCTCCACCGCAGTGCGTTCTGTATTGAACAGGAACAGACCCGTATCTCGTACGATCGAATCGCCCATTAACTGGCCCCATAGAATCATTCCGTACCATGCGTTCATGGATTCGGAGGACGACTCCTGGTTGTTTCCATCGCCGAAATTGGCATCGCCCGACGCCCATGAATGGCCTGCGTACTTGTCGAAGCAGCGAAGATATGGGAACATCGCGTCATTTCTGTCTGTCGAAGCAATGTCTCTGATCAGCAAATTCACCATCGAGCTCCACTTGCGGGCCCATGCCTTGTCAAACCTGGCAACCTCAGCGGCAGCGCGAATGAAATAACCGTGGTGAAAGTGGTGATCATTGAGCGGACGGTCGCTGCCATAGGAAGGTCGGCTCCCAACCAAAACGCCCCAGTCCGCATTGTAGTAGAACACGGGTTGTTCTTTGCCCTCTTCGGCCGTGAACCATTCTTCCAGCCTGCGTTTGATTTCATTGACAAACCGTTCTCGCAGGTCGGGCACGGCGATGGCTTCGGCGATGCCGCTGAGAGTCGCGAGTTTGCCCAGATGCTTTCCCTCCCAGTAAGTGTCACCGAAACGCCCGCGGTTTCTATCAGCTTGAGCCTTCAGATAACCGATCATACGTTGACGATTCGGTATTCCCTCTGCAGGCAACATGGGCAGCACACCCTGAATGGGCACCTCGGTGCTGAAGCTGCCGCCCTGTCCAAGCTTCATCAGGCCTCGCACCGAGCCGTACGTCATACCCGTGAGCTTGCTTGTGGTGTACTTCCATTGATGAGGATACATCGCAAACAACGTACCTTCGTCTGAACCTTCCGTGGGTGAAAACATGAAACAGTATTTGGCTTTGACGATGCCTTTGTCGATATCGTACTCGACGCGCGTTTCCCGAACGTGATTGTAAGCATATCGACGAAACAGCGCGAGAGTCTGAGGATTATCGTCGGGCAGTAGAGCTACTGAGAAGTAATCCTTATCGTCAGCGTTGTTTACAAACCTTGTTCCATCGAGTCCGCTCCAGGTTGAGCTTGAGGGTCCGAAGAAGGCGTAGTGATGACCGTTAATGGTAACGCCAAGAGCCGAATCGCTATCGGCGCCTGACCATATCTTGGGTGTCCCCCTGAAGGTAACGGTCGGGTTTCCACCTGTAATCCTGCAGAATACGTATGGACTGCCATGTCCGAAGCTGGTGCGCAGTGACGATGTGCCCGAAGAGAACACGGCCTTGACGAACCAATCTGAGAACCCTCCACAATCCGCTCGCGGGAAGGTCTCGATAGCGGAGTGACCGATGGTAAAATCACTGCTCGCGCCGCTGCCGAAAATACCCGACTTGTTCGAAGTGATCTTCGATCCCGGGTAACCAACCGTCAGTCCTCTTTCACTGCATCGCAAGAACAGAGGATGCGCAAACAAAGGTTGTGAGTACGGTTGCCACACAATCGAACTCCACCACTGGGCCGTAAGTATCGGCCCCTTCAAATCCGGTGTCTTAAAAATCTTTTCAGGCAACGGCTTGCAAGGCTTGGGAACCGTGGTCAGGTAACCTCCCTCGCCGACCTTGACGAGATCCGCCTGTATCACCTGTGATACACAGGCTATAACAAGAACTAATATGTAAGGGACAGATCGTGTTCTGCAATCAAAACAACTTCTTATCATGGTAGCCTCTCTGTCGTAGGTTCAGTATTTCTTGCGGATTCTTCTTATATGATATAATCGTGAATTCATCCATCCGCACTGACAGATTTCGCCGATGTTTGCCACGTAGACTGCCAATAGCCACGGCTGCGATTAACAAAGCCGGCAGGCGAGACAATACTCCTATTTCAAAGGGTCTGTAGCTCCACCGTGATTTGCCATTTAACCTCATAATTGGTACTCCTACACGCGACACCGTCAATAATACCACAAAAGAAGGTTGGATTTCAACACTTCAGGCTATCAGTTCGGCAAAACATACAAGTGTAATGCCTGTTGCCGTTACCCAACAGGGAATGGACTCACATGAAGAAATCAAGGTCAAATACTATATTGCATCATTTTTGTTTTTATGCATCTTGGTACCACACGTTTACACCGTACATTGAATCCGGGACTTGTCAAAAAATATTTATTATTCCGCCAAAAAATAACATATTTTTGGACTCGATATATGTAAAATCGGCATCTGTGGAGTCAAAATGGAGACAGGGTTTTGGCGAATAACTTTCACAATTCACGACTCTGAATAAGGGTGTCCTGTGGTATAGTCTCTTACTTAAATGCTTCAGTTAAGACATGTGGATTATGCATAACTCGATATGGATCAGAGCGGACATTTGAGTTTTCAAGTCAAACACGTTATCATATTAGGCACAAAGCCCAGTATCAACGTATAGTTACCAAGTAAAGACCTTAACCTAAAGGTTTACTATGGATAAGGAAAACGTTCATGAAAAAGCAAGTGACTCGGCGTGACTGCCTACGAATAATGGGAATATCGGGATTCGGCATTGGTGTTGGTTTAGCAACAAACAGAAAGTTAATGGCCCAGGATATTGGCGAAAGCGGTTTCCAGAGTTCCGTTATCGCCACCGACAAAGTACAGGACACCCGTAACAACGCCGTACTGGTAGATGGTAAAGTCATCCAACCTCGGTGCCAGTTGCCCGTGCTAACCGAGACGGACGTTCTTGTTGTCGGAGGTGGTTCGGCGGGAATCGTTGCCGCCATCGCTGCCAGACGGGCCGGCGCCGAAGTCACTATTGTTGAACGGTACGGCCACTTTGGTGGCCTCTGGACCGGCGGACTTGTACTTCTCATCCTCGGCCACATCGCCAAAGGGCCAAAGCAGGTCTGTCAGGGAATAGGAGAAGAAATGATGCGCCGCCTCGAAAAAATGGATGGTGCAATCATCAACCGCAGGCCTGGCTCCAATCCCACCGTCGATGCCGAGGCTGTCAAATACCTGATGGTCGAAATGATTGAAGAAGCCAATGTCCAGGTCTTTCTGCACTGCTGGGGCGTCGACGTCGTCATGCAGGATAACCGCCCCCGCGGCGCTGTCTTCGAGAGCAAGTCGGGCCGGCAGGCAATACTTGCAAAAGTTGTCATCGATGCAACCGGAGACGGTGACATCTTCGCCGCTGCCGGTGCTAAATTTGAACACCGCTCCCACAACGTCGGATTAGTCTCCCGCATTGGAAATCTCGACCGGATCGACAAAACCAAAACATCTGACGCCGAAAAACCCAAACGCCTTGGATCCGCTACCCCTGTGCCCGGGGTCAACTGGGTCAACCTGACCGGACCAGAAGTCGACGGTCTCGATCTTGCCACGCTGACACGTATGGAAATGAACCACCGAAAATACATCTGGAACAAAACTCAGAAAATTCGTAGCGTCCCCGGTTATGATAATGTCTATCTTGTGGAGACTGCACCACAACTCGGTGTCCGAATCACACGAATACTCAATGGCCTTAAAACGGTAACTGTCGACGATATTAAAAAATCTACGAGGCATCCCGATGTCATAGGCGTTGGCGGGGCTTCTAACGCCGAACATGGAGAATGGCAGATTCCTTATGGGGCCTTAATCCCGCAAACTGTCGACAATGTCCTTGCCACTGGGCGATGCATCAGTTGTGATCTGCGTATGGCCGACCTAGTTCGTCTGATACCCAACTGTTTCGTCACTGGTCATGCTGCCGGAGTAGCCGCCGCCGTGGCCGTTCGGGACCGCTGCACGCCACGCGACGCCGACATAACCGAAATCCAGAAAATGCTACGGCAACAGGAGGCGTATCTCGGTTGAGCAATAAAGAGCTGCCAGAAGAATCTGTCCTAAAGCTAACCGGCATCCGAAATCATTTCAGGTTGCTGGTCCGTCTTTTTTGTCTCATTGGGGCAGTGCTGTGCCTCTTGCCCATCACTGATAAAGGAGCCCTTCTGGTGGTTGTGCCGGCCTTGAGCCCTTTCGTCACTGTCACCTCAATCCTGGCAACCAAGACAATCCAACCCATCCTCTGCCTTGGGCTTGTTGTCGGCCTTGTTGCGCTCTTTCGGCATCGGTGGTTCTGCCGTTGGGCATGTCCTATGGGATTGTGCCTCGACGGCGCAAGCTTCTTAGGCCGGCGCCTCAAGCGAAAACCTAACCAATCCATGTTGATAAGCCGATGGTTGTTCACGCTCACAATCGGCGGGGCAATCCTGGGCTGTCCTCTGTTTCTCTTGTGTGATCCACTCGCGCTCTTCAGTGGCCTTCTCCTCCTGACCGAACAACACCATCTACTCGCTGGCACCGTCTCGTTTCTACTTGTTATGCTTTTGCTGTTCTTCTCGCTGCTGTGGCCCCATATATGGTGCCGTGGTCTTTGCCCACTGGGAGCTTTTCAAGATCTGCTTTCTATAATGTCTCGGTCCGTCCGCTCTTTTATATGGCCCGCAACTGATACGCCGCATGTTGGTCATTCGGGATATCATGTTGCAAGGCGTACTGTACTCGGTTTGCTGGCTGGAATGGCTTCAGCTGGCATCTTGCATCTCACAAGTCACAAACATTCGCAATCTCTCAGACCGCCCGGGGCGGTGGACGAGCTAACCTTCAGGGGATTATGTACCCGCTGCGGCAACTGTATCCGTTCGTGTCCGTATGATATAATCCGTCCCGACATGGGACAACATGGCATCACAAGTATTCTGACTCCTGTACTGACCTTTGATAAGAACTACTGCCGAGAAGACTGTACCCGCTGCACGCGGGTCTGCCATAGTGGAGCGCTAGCAGGTGTGGACCTTGATAATAAACCTGATATACAGATTGGCCTAGCTAAAGTAGATATGAACCTTTGCCTGCTTGGTGAAGACCATGAATGCTCAGCTTGTATGCGATGGTGTCCATATAGTGCGATCCGTTATGTTTTTTCAGAGGACAAATACTTACTTGTGCCCATGATCAACGCCGACAAGTGCAACGGCTGTGGTGCGTGTGAGTTAGCCTGTCCGACAAGCCCCCGCAAAGCAATCAGGGTATTTTCAAACAATAAAAATAATAAGTAATGAACATTCTTCATTTCCAAATAACTTCAGGAACATAGCAAAAAGTGAATAGGTCATTGAATCAATTAAGAGTTTTTGTGTTGCATATCTGTGGAAACAAAACGGAGACATAAATTTTTCGAAGAATCCTGACCTTTTGTGACTCAGGAGAAGGGTGTCTTGTGGTGTGGTTTCCTACTTAAATGCTTCAGTCAAGACACAAGGATATTAATTGTAATATTGATAAATCAATCGAAAACCTTTCCCATACTTAGCCCAAGCCAAGCTACAACATAGTCGGCTAAAGATATAAAAACATGCGTTGATTCAAGATGTCACTTTAACGGCCAGTCTGTTGGGCAATAGCAGAGCCAGTTATCAACAAAGACCTGCAAGTCGAGCCCATTGACGATGTTGTTCTCATCCTCGTATAGATCAGCGGGCAGTCCGGTTCCTGTTAACCACCATTGTTCAGCGAAACGCGCAAAGTGTTCGAAGTCAACAAAGCATAATGGTCCACCTGGCCAGAAGCCGCCTAATAGTTCGTAGTTATAGCCTTTGCTATAAGCCGCATCCGGTTGGCCTATTGTGCCGGTAAGTGTATATGAACCACCACTGCTTCGACCGCCACCGCCGTCGATTGTGTACCAACTTAGTTCATATTCTCCAACTGCAGTCGAGGCTACAAGCATCGTGAATAGTAATATGCAAATACCGGACAATGGTATAGCACCTATAGTATTCTTCTTCATAAATAATCCCTCATTTCTTGCTTTATTCTCTTTTCTATGTCTCATTGTATAGCTTCCATATTTCAATATTATCCCCTAATGATCTAATACGACACCACCAAGCGGTGCTCGCAGCTTCATCTTCTTGGAATAAAGGCTGGACTCGCTGTAATTGCCCGGGGAGATTATGATAGTACCTCCAACCGGGACATTGGTTACACCTGTGTTCAAACTCGGGTATGGATTCTCGAAGGTGCCCAACTGAGGCGAACCAACAAAAGCCTGATTTACAAATATCCAGCTCGCATTGTGGTAGAGATACAGCATTGTTTCTCTATCCAATGGGCTCGGGACGCCCGCGAATCCGATCAGGTTCTGCCAGACGGTATCCCAAGGGGGATTGACAGTAATTACACGACAATCTTCATTTGGATCACTGTGGCAGCCTGAGCATTTTGAGAATGTACACTGGGAATAATGCATGATGGAGCCGAAGTCATACGGACCGTAAACACCCGCCGTATCATGCCTGTTGAAATTGTGGTTTGCATCTGCTGCGATATTTTCCCACTCTATGGTGACATACGTGTCGCGGTCCACCCTGGACTGCTCGTGCCACAGACCCAGTGCATGACCCAACTCGTGTGTGATTTTGCCAACTAGCTCCCACTTGTAAATATTTACGAACTGTTGGCCTCCAACCATACCCACACTTGAACTGTAATGATTGGAATTCTGAAGGTAGACATAGTTGGTTTCAGTTGTGCGCTCCATGAAAACCACACCGGAGGCCATCTCCCATTCTCTCATAGATCCCAGAGCACGGGCACGATTCTCTGAAGTGACAGCCGGGTCGAACTCGTAAGGGACTATGCCGTTGGGCCACAAGTTCGTTGCATAGATCCCCGTAACCGAGATTTCGGGCACTATGATGTCGCCTTCAATAATCCTGCAACCCAGTGGAATACCCTGTGGATCATCACACGGATCATGCAGCAGGTCGCCATAGAGTACAACAGAATCGTCGCCATGCATAGCAGGCAGTAATAAGATTATTATCGCCGCCATAAATATTTTTAAGTAAACTAAGCGTTTCATATCATAATCTCCTATTACTGCAGGCTAACGAGCACAAGGACCATGCCTTTGCCTTCCTTTAGCGATGTCATGGCCTTGCCGAGCGTAGCACCATGGGATTTATTATAATCAGTTACCTTCATGGCATGGCCGGGCGTATCTGAAGTAGTCAGCAGGTCACCGGGCTCGATCGCGCTCTTTGAGGCATCGGCCCAGCAGTATACCCGGCCTGTAAGGGCGACAGGGTGCTTGCCGCAGGCTTCCGTTCCTTCCTGGCCCATTAACATTCCCGGCTTAACGCCGCCGGCGCCGCTGACGATGCCGGCTACAGTCCGGTCGTAGGTTGTTTTGCTTACCACAAGGTCGCCGGGATTCTCCGGGTCGATACAGACGACCATTCCCGGTTTAACTTTCTTGTCTTCGGCGCTGACCTCGAATCGTTCAGACAGGTCCGAGCCACCGGTTATCTCCAGTGCCCTGACAACAGTATTACGGGCACCCGACAATTCGAGGGCCATTACGTCGACACCAGCCGTGGCATCACGAAACAACACTTTATCTCCCCCGTTTACGATTTCAAAATCATTTTGATATGTACCTTCCGTATCATCCAGGACAATAGACGGCGCGGTCCCCTCGATCTCCAGGTTTTTACTGCTGGTATACAAAACACCAGATGGGGTGGTCGTCCCGATACCGACGTTTCCTGTAGAAGGGTTGACTACTAAATCATGCGCTGCACCATCATGGCTTACTTCCAACTTACCCTGTGGACTTGCCATCCCAATGCCGACCTTGCCACCTTTTACTACTAAGCGATCCACACTCCCTTCAGCCAGACTTAAACTATTATTCGCTGTATTCCAATAGACATCGGCCTTGGTTGTGCCATTTTCTTTTATCGTGAAACCTGAATTTCTACTGCCATCAGCTAGAAAAAAGGCATAGCCACTTTCACTTTCCACTTTGACATAGGCATTCCCGACGGAATCGTAAACATGAAGGTCATACAGAGGACTCACTGTTCCGATACCAACGTCACCGTTATTAAATACAAACTTCTCGGTAAGATCATCAATCTCCAGGAAAACCTGGTTTCTCACACCTTCTGGATCACCAAGTTTAACATTCATACCATCTGTAATAATGGATGCTTCATGACCGGGATAAACTGCAAAGTCACCAAAAGCAACCGTCAGTTTCTTATTGGGGGACTTTGTCCCGATACCCACATTGCCGGCACTGTCCACGAATATCCCGCGAGTCTGCAGGGCGTAAGGCATGGGTGTCACTTCATGGCGCGGGTTCAGGGGAGTATGGCGTTCCTCGCTATCCCACGGCCGAATCCCAATCTCAAGCCATCGTGCATCGCCATTGAAGACCTTGTCCCCGAAATCCAGTACCACGGTGAAGTAACCATCAATGACTTCAAGTTCATTTACATCAATCGTGGAGCCAATCTGAGAATCGCTGAGGACCGGGTCTGTGAAAAGGGCGAATTGTAAGTCATAGAGACCATCCGCTGGACCGTTTGCATCCATAAGCCTTCCCTGATAGGTCCAAGCCGTACCCATAGGTGCTGCTTTGCCGACCTGGGCTAAACTAATCATCAGGCTCAAAACCAGAATTATTAACATCTTTTTGCTTCTCATCTTTTTATCCTTTCTAAAATGGATGATATTTCATAGCGTACAGTGAGCGCACCTATATGTTATAACAAAAATCCTAAAGAATGACTTGAACAAAAGACATTTTTCCATCATCCTCCTTCTAATTAAAATAATGAAGGTGACATAAACCTACCCTATTTCATGCCAAAAGTCAAGTGAAAACTAACATAATCAGATGCGGTATAGAAATGGAGGAACAAGATGATCGTTGACACCGACAAAACTATCTTCAACCATATTTAGAAAACGGCCATTGAATCCTACACGGGTCCGATATTTTTTTTAAAATTTCAATATTAAGCCACAAAATGATATATATTCGGACTCGATTTAAGAAAATCAGTATCTATAGTGTCATTTTGGAGACATTAACTATCGAAGAATTCTGACATTCAGTAGCTCGTATGAAGGGTGTCTTTGGTATGTGCCTACGAGCTAATAAAGCCAGTCTGTGAATGGGGCCCTTTAAGAACTATCACCTCGAGAATCTGATATTGATAAATCAATCGAAATATGTTATGCTATCGTTTATGAGTATTATTGGGAGTAATTAACTAACAGACCTGCTGGCAGATAGTTAGTTTGAGAATGTGGAGCGAGGAACTCAAAACATGAAAAGAAGGATTTTCATATTATTGCTGTTATTATCAATCCTTAAAGCTGCTAATGGAAAAACCATCCGTGTCGATACCGACCCAAATATTTTAGATATGAGCGCGTACGGGTCCGGTTGGGCTTCTTTTGTGATACCGGCGCAACAGGATGTTAATTCACTCATAGCAGTTGAAAATGAGCCGATTGGTGTTGACAGCAGCGGAAACAGGATCACAGTAGCAGCAGATAAGTTCTATCGAGATGGCAAGAGAATCAAAATATGGGGAGTGAATTTTTCCTTCGGGGGTAATTTCCCCAGTCACGAGGATGCAGCCATTTCAGCAGAGAGGCTGGCGGCGGCAGGAATAAACTCTGTTCGCTGCCATCATATGGATACATCCAAATATCCCAGCGGCCTTTGGAATCCTTCAAATGGGGAGACTATATATCCTGAAGCCATGGACCGGCTTGATTATTATATCAACGAATTAGCGAATAAAGGTATCTATATCAACCTGAATTTGCATGTCGGCAGGGAACACAGCCAATACTTAGGTTTGCCTGAACCTAATACAAGCTACGACAAAATAGTGGGGATTTTCACACCGGCATTGATTCAGGCCCAAAAGGACTTTGCCCGGGAGATGCTCGAGCATGTGAATCCATATCGCGGATTGCGTTACGCCGATGATCCGGCTGTCGCGTTCGTAGAGATAACCAACGAGGACAGCTTCTTCATGTGGGGTTCGATGGATACTCTGCGAAATCTGCCAGGCTTTTATACGAATATACTTCAACAAATGTATAATGATTGGCTGGGGAATGAATATGGTGATACAAATAACCTGAGAATTGCATGGAACACAAATGTTGAACCTCCGGGGGAAAATGTTTTAACAAGTTTCGAAGACCACTTTAATGATCCCAACATCAGTCCGGATGATAAATGGTATCTGGAAGAACATTACGGTTGCCAGGGAACATTTGTGCTTGAGGAATACCAGTCCAGGACAGGCGCTAAATTTATCATAGATGTAACAGACGACACTAACTGGCATTTGCAAGTTAAACAAAGGAACTTACAGATCGTAGAAGGTCAATACTATACGTTGAGTTTCGAGGCGGTCGGCGAGCAGCCCCGTACGATATGGTTTAACGTGATGCAGGACCACAGCCCCTGGAGTAACCTCGGATTTTATGGAACGGTAGAAATTGACGACACATGGCAAAGTTATAATTATGGATTCGTTGCCAACGCAGATGATGATAACGGAAGAGTGACCTTCAGCTTCGGCGGCGGTGATACAACAACATTTTATTTGACCAATGTTCAATTGTACACAGGTGGACAGGTAGGACTTATGGGAGACGAATTTATCGAAACGGGGACTGTTCGCTTGTTTATTGACCGGGAAGTTAAAGAACGGCAAATCGACCGTCTAAGATTCCTTGCTGAGACAGAAAAGGCATATTTTGACGATATGCGAAGTTACATAAAAAACGACCTTGGCTGTGATGCTCTTGTTACGGGCACAATTATATTTGGGCCTTTAGGTATGTATGCACAAAGCGATATGGATTTTATCGATAGTCACGCCTATTGGCAGCATCCCCGGTTTCCCGGAATTCCGTGGGATCCTGATAACTGGTATATTGAGCAAAAGCCAATGACCGACTATATGAATGAGGCCACTTTGTTTGGCCTTGCGGGCTGCCGGCTCGGTAAAGGTTCTACTTATTCCGGCAAACCATTTACGGTCAGTGAATATAACCACTCAGCACCATTGGATAGTCAGGCATCGTGCGTACCTATGCTTGTTTCCTTCGCCGCCGCTCAGGATTGGGACGGCTTGTGGATTTATTCCTATACACACAGCTCCGATGACTGGAATGATAATTATCTTAACGGTTTCTTTGATATTCTTCACAATCCTGCCAAGTGGGGATTTGTGCCGGCCGGAACAACTATATTTCGATATGGCGGGATTGAGTCGGTTGGCGACAAGTATTATTATGTCGGTTTGGCGGATCCAAATGATTATTTGGTGTCTATAGCGGATCTATACCTTAAACATGACAGGAATATGTTTGGTGTTCTTGAAGAAAATTCCGGATTCAATCGTGAAGATTTTCTTGATAAACGAATAGCAAATACTCTCTACGAGACCGGCAGTATCGATTTGCCAGATGAACCAAACCGAACGTTATTGATGTGGGATATTGGAACCGATGATAAAGGGATATACTCTGCGATTGGAAAATCTGCGTGGGTCTACGCTGGTCATAGAGAAAAATTTGCATCTGCAAGCAATAACAGGATTGAAGTCAGTGAGCCGAATTATGCTGCGATTACGATAACATCCTTGGAACCGGACTGCATAAAAGTACCATTGCCGGAAAGAGAAAAGATTCTCATTACAGCCTGCGGCAGATGTGAAAACACAGGGATGATATTCTCCGAGGACCGAACAACCGTAGGAACAAATTGGGGAGGAGCTCCGGTTCAAATAGAATTAGTTTCCGCCACCATAAGATCGCCGCCTACGGGGCTCAGGTGCTATGCTCTGGCACCTGATGGGACGATAAAATCCAGCGTACCAACGACAATCGTGGACAACCAAACAGTTGTTGAAATATTACCGATGTATGAGACTATGTGGTACCTATTAGTCGAGTCCGGAGATCTTGACGATGACAGGAAGGTATCCTTCAGTGATTTCAGCAAACTAAGTCAATACTGGTTACAGGACGAATCCTCGGTAGACATATCACCTCTACCTTTTGGTGACGGTATAGTTGATGAAAAGGACCTGGACACTCTTTGCAAGAACTGGCTTGAATTTACATTGCCGAGTCAGGCGATCAATCCCAATCCAACCAATGGTGCAACGGGCGTCAGTACAACTGCTGACCTGAGCTGGACTGCTGGATTATATGCCACCTCGCATGATGTGTACTTTGGGACAAGCAATCCGCTGCCGTTCATACTCAATCAGACCACTACAATATTTGATCTTGGCGAGATAGCTTTTGGTACTACATACTACTGGCGCATCGATGAAGTCGGTGCCCATGGCACCACAACAGGCAAGGTTTGGAGCTTTACAACCATGATGTCCCCGCCACCACCTCCTCCTCCATAAAACGCCAAATGTTTATTAGTATTATGTCTCTCAGCTTTTCGTTGCGGTGATGCAGAAAACCACTTTTACTCATATGGCGGGATTTGACTACCGGCCATTGAATCTGATTATTTTTCTTAAAATGGCGCCATATAGTTAAAAATTGATATTTTTTCGGGCTCGATATAAGCAAAATCGATGTCTGTGGTGACTTTTTGGCGACATAAATTTTCGAAAAATTCTTACGTTTTGCGACTCAGGAAAAGGGGGACTAGGGGCATAGTCTCTTACTTAAATTCTTCTATCAAGGTACAACGGTACCTAATTTAACTGTCAGCATACTGGAAATTAACTTCTTGGTCATATGAAGAGGTGATAAGCGTTTCCCATATGGACACAGAAATTCCAAGTGCCGGTATTATTGCGAACGGGTGAAACGACCAGCTTTCGGATCGAGATATCGAGTGCGGTAATTGTACCAGCCGGTTTCAAGGTCGTAGCGCCGGCCGGTAAACAGGTAGGGATTACCGATGGCCGAGCCGCCAATTGCACCGCCGGAACTGTCGAAGAAGCTAGGCTCGCTGTAGTCCTGGTATTCATAGCGTTCAACGACAGCACCTGTCACGTTAGTAATAGTCATCACATTGAATAGATCGTCCGTATGATAGTAGTAATCCACACTGCTATTCTGCATATTCAGCACTTCATCGGTGTAGTTGCCGTAGACGTAAGTTGCCTCAGAGGTACCTAAGACGTCCTGTTCCTCGATAACTTGGAAGCCGTCATATAAGTAACGAGTGGTTTGGGCCGAGCCGGTGGAATCAACAATCCGCTCAGTACGTCGGCCAAGGACATCATAGCTGTATGTGTGAACCTGGCCGGTGGATGTTTCGGTAAACTCGACCATCTGGTTGCGATAGTCGTAGCGAATATCCTTTTGGGTTCTCTGACCGTCGTCGATAGTGACGAGGTTTCCATTTTTATCATACGACCGGCTATCAAACGGAGTCGTGGTGTACTGGTTCATCTGGAAATCGGCAGGCTCCGGAGTATTTGAATCCATCGTATATGAGCCGGGATCAGGTGAGCCGGTGACTTCCGTGCGATTTCCAACGCCATCGAGGGCATAATCGGTATCTCGGACGGTGGTTAGTGTGTCTGTAACTATCGTTTGTATAAGGCGATTTGCGGCATCATAGGTGTAGTCGTGGGTAAGCTGCGGCCCACTAGTACGAATATCTTTACGCTGGGTCTTGTTGTACATGTTATCCCAGCGATAAGATCGCTGGTCAATGATACCACCAGCACTATCGGAGTGCTTTGTGAAGGTAATGCGTTTGATGTTGTCATAGGTATATTCGCATTTGGTGTTGTTGCCATACTCACACCGCCTGACACGGCCTGGTCCAATATAGGAGTATGTGGAAACGGCTGTCCCGTCAGCAGCGACGACTTTCTTACGACTCAACTCATCATAGGTGCAGGTAATAACCCGGCCGCCTGGATAAGTGCAGGACAGTTTGTTACCCATACCATCATAAGTGGATGTAGTAGTCTGGCCGTTGAGTGTTTCGGTTATAACGTTCGAGAGGGAATCATAGCTGAATGTTAGATTCGAGTCGTTATTTTGGGCGAATATCGGCCGCGACAATCCGTCATATTTATAGTTTTCAAAGGTAGTGTCAGTTGATACTCCCGGCCCGGGTGCGATTGTCTTGGCTGTAAGTCGGCCAAGCAGGTCGTAGGTAGAGTTAACAACACTGCCCGAAGCGTCGGTAGTTTGAGTAATATTATCATGAACATCATAAACATACTGAACCGCCGTACCATCTGCATAAGTCATTTTGACCATTCTGCCCCAACCGGTCCCCGACGCACCGCCCCAAACGGTGGTTGATCCGAAATAGCCCCAAATGGTTGTTCCGACGAAATTTTCCCAAATGGTTGTTCCGGCGAGATTGCCCCCAATGGTTGTTCCGGCGAAATTGTTCCAAATGGTTGTTCCGGCGAAATTATTCCAAATGGTTGATCCGGCGAAATTGGAAAAAACACCGGAGTTGATGAAAGGATCAAACATGACTGTTCCGACGGCATTGCCCCAAATCATGCCACCACCGCTCGAAACGATCCACAATAAACCACTCCAGCCGCCCGAAGACACACGGCCCCAACCAGTCGGTGATGCGCCGAACCGATGTTCATTCAACCTGGGTGCAACCACCGGGTCCCATTCGTAAAGTGTAATATTACCGTTATCATCCATCTGCTCAACAAGCCGTGAACTGTCGTCCCAGGCTTGGGTTGTAGTAATGTCACTGCCGTCACCGTCAGGGCCGTCGCCATCGAGGTCGCGGACGGTCGTGATTAGCCGGCTAAGTCCATCGTATGTATAGCGAATCTGGTGGTTAAGGGCATCGGTTCGAAGTGTCAGATTACTACGCGAATCATAGGCATATCGAGTGATGTTATCGTTGTTATCCGTTACCTTGGTGAGCCGGTCGAGATTATCATATTCGTAAGATGTAACGAATGTCTCGCTTGGTTCGCTGAGATCGGATTGTTCCACCTCCATAATACTAATTACATTCGAGTTTTCGTCGTAACTGTAAGTTGCCGTATTTCCCCTGGCGTCTGTAGCTGCCCTTATGCGGTTGGCGGTATCGTATTGGTAGAGCGTTTCATTACCTCTGTCATCGACGACCTGCGTTACCTGAGAATTATCACTGTAGAAAATCTGTGTGACCGAATTGCCGTCGTCAATGGGTAATTGGGTATTGGGATCGAAAAATAAAACTATAGAACGGATAAGACGGTTCAGACCGTCGTATTCGTAGTTTGATTCATATAAACGAACATTGTTTGTGTCGCCAACCATGTCTGTCCCATCAAGAAGCACATCAATAATAACATTGCCCGCGTTATCCATTGTCGTTGTGCTCTCGTTACCCATCGGGTCGATGATCGACGTTCTGCGATCGAAACCGTCGTAACCGTAAGTCGTCACGTTAGGTGTCTCTTCTGTGCCCTGAGATACCCGGATAAGATTCCCGTTGCCATCGTAGTCGTACTGCGTCGTGGACTGGGCGGAATCACCCGGAGCACGAATGGTCTGGAAAACAAGACCTCGCTCATCATAGAGGTAGCGGACGACATTTTCGGGCTGATTGCCATTGGTAGCTTCACCAGAACGAATCAAAGTC
>Ga0209427_10003460_pt1 | contig 18507 bp, 19 predicted proteins | sample DeeMarSWOR136_30_FD_187465 | JGI IMG/M metagenome (GOLD analysis project Ga0209427, IMG submission 187465) | Marine sediment microbial communities from White Oak River estuary, North Carolina - WOR-1-36_30 (SPAdes) (version 2) | ecosystem: Environmental > Aquatic > Marine > Intertidal zone >...
GCTGAGTTGCGACTGGCACATCAACAAAGAAGTATAGGTCTTCTGTGCTGGATGCACCCTTCAACATCTCCGCAGGCGTTCCGCTCACATTAATCTGCTCAGTTGATGTCGTAAGAACCTGCTCACCAGTCGGGTCTGCATCAAGGTCTACACTAAAGTTCCCGATTCCAAATGTGTATGACGCACCTGTAAGGTCAGCACCAGTTATGTTCACATACAAGTCAGCATTCCCACGGTTCTGCAGCGTTGTCGGATTTGATATTGCAGAATTATTGGCAACACCAACAGAAGGCGAGTTGAAGTCAATGGTTGTATTGCTGACATTGAACGCAAGCAGTGTCGTGTAAGTGAATGTTGGCGCATTCGTTCCAGTGTTGTTCCAGACTGTGACAACTTGGTCTCCGCCAGTTATGTTTGTAGAGTATGTTCCAGCAGGGTCAAAGAACTCAAGGTCTGTATCGCACTGGTATTCCCGCACAGTTGAGCTGTGGTTTGCGGATGGCGAGCACAGCCTTGTGTATTTTCCGACTGCTGTTGCGAATGTCGCTGCATCGTCTACATAGATATATGCCTTGGCATCATCAAGGTCTCCAACACCATTGGTATCGGACAGGTTGAAATAAACCGTCACGGTTGTATTGCTGGCTTCTGTCGGGTCATAAGAAGCTTGTGCGACTGCCATTCCAGTGATTACAGGAGCTACGTTTCCGATGTCGAACTCGACATCCATGTTCTGGCTATCGCCTGCTATAACTGATATTGCAAACATGGACATGACAAGCATTGCAACAAATGCAAGGCTTCCCATTGTCTGCATACTCATATATTGCATTTATACCCCCCAAATCTTTATGAAGTATCACGCAAGCCGACTGAGCCAGTGTAAGAATCCTGTCGGATTCCAATCGGCACGTTCAGATTGACCCATCCCATCTTTTCATTCAGGACATCCAGCAGAGTAAAGCTCTGGAATGATGTTGACAACGACAGACCATCTGACAAGTCTGCATCATCATCTACCGTGAAATTGCTTACACCCACTGCATCCCCATATATTGCCCCAACCAAATCAGTCCCGTTGATTTCAATGCTCAGGTTCTGGTTTCCAGTGTTGGTCATATTAAAGACCAATGTTGAGTTCTCACCCATTACCAGAGTGCTGAAGTTCAGGACTGTCTCATTGAGCGCAAATGCGGACAGCAGGTTATAGACAAATGTCGTGTCCGCTTGGTCGGTATCTGCATCCGTGGTGTTCGCAACAACGGTTACGTTATATGTCCCATTCGTGTAATAGTATGTCATGTTGAACGTGCAGTTGAGAGCCGTAAAGGTGCTGTTAACTACGGTTTCTTCTGCAAATACCCAGTTTAGGATTTCTCCTGAAGGCTTATAAAGACTGCAGTTTCCGACATCAAAATTCGAGCCTGTGGCATTTACAAAAGCCACAATCTGGATGGTCTGGCTCTCAACAGGGTCAACTGGGGATGCCAATGAAACCGCACCAAGAGAAAGGGGAACTGCTGTAATGTTCCTTTCCTCTGTCTCAATCGAATAGAAACCAGACGGAGAATACTGGTTCAGGTAGCTGGCATTTATCCACGATGCAGACCTTGGAATCCGTGAAATCCTTGCCTCATCCAACTGGGCATCAAGGGTATAGCTGTCACTATAATACATGCCGAGCCACACTGGTTGTGCACTCTCGGTTATCAGACCAGTCCCATCAGTATCAGTCCCAACCTGCGTTCCGTTTATGTAACCCCGCATAATGCTCCCATCAAACGTCATTGCAAAATAATCCCACTGGTCTGCACGCTGCTCATCAACAGCCGTGATTACATTAACACCTGTCCCAGCAGTTGTCCTTGTTACAAATTTATAATAAGGCGGGTCTACGTAAATACCATAATTCTGAGTCCCAGCAGTATTGCCATATTTTGTCAGGATTCCAGCATTCTGACCAGTCGAATCAAGCCTTGCCCATATTTCCACTGTTATATTATCGGGATTAAGGTCATCCCCAGCAGAGCTGCTCACATTCGCATATTCACCGCCTTCAATCCCAACTGCACCATCAATCTGACCAAATGACTGGAAGTCATCCACATCAAAGTAAACAGGTGTCATATTATTCTGATTTGAAGTCGAGTCAACCAAGAATGGGTCTCCATAAAAACCGTTGAAATGCCAGACAGCGATATAATTGCTGTCCCAGACACCAGTCGGGTCTTGAGCGGGAATCGCATCTGGGTTGTCATAATAAACAGAAATTACTGTATCAGTTGTGTGAGACACTGACGGGACACGAACCCATATCGTAGCATTGCCAATTGTGTGATTTTCTATCTCATAGTCAAGTTCAGCACCATAAATCCCGCAGCCATCTTCCTTGAACCTTATATCACTCCAATCAAATTTGGCAGTGCTGTAGTTACCAGTTGAATTATCCAAGAAAACAAGCATCGGGAAGTTCGTCAAGGTTTCACCAATCTTGTTGCTATCTATTGTGATGTTACGGCATGCTTCCCAGTCAGCATACCATGGAGTTCCCTGTTCCTCAGCACCAAACGCATAAACAAATTCAGTGACATTTGCAATGAAGAAATTGTCAATGAAAGCACCTGTTGTCGTGTTCTCATCCCCTACATCATTTATCTGGTATCCAAAAGAGTCGGGATAATAACCAGAAGCAACAGCCCTGAACGGCTTGTCTGAAACGCATGTCATATCATTCCCAACAGTTATGTTCTTGACACATGAATAGAGTATGTGGGTGGTGTTCCAACTGAGATTCCAAGTATACCACCTTGTATCCCCACTGCTCCAGTGACCAGCCGAGGTCGCAGTGTCCAGACCAAAGCCAAAAACCCTCTGCCTATCAGGATTAGCCTGATAATACCTCAAGTCCATCAAGAAAGGAAGCTGGGTGTTGGCATAGTTGTAAGTGTAGATGCCATTGTCTATCTCATTATTGCCTGTCATGTTCTGGGAAACGTCAAACTGTATGTATCCATTTGGCAGGTCGGGGATTGGAATCCAGTTACCTGTTGCTGCCTGACCACACCTGCTTGTCCTGTAATCAGAAGGTTCGAAATAACACTGACCGCTAAGGCACTGAGGACTGTCAACAATAACATGTTCTGGTGCAACACCATAATCACTACAAGAATATGTTATACCATTCACTGTCTGACCATGAACCTCTCCAATATTCCAAGATTCATAATTATCAAAAAATGGGAATGTAAGGTTTCCATCCCAAATAGATGATGCATCAAGATTACCGTAATACAGGCAAAAAGTATTGTTGGTTGATACAGTCTCAATATCGAACCATATGATTGCATGGTCTGCAGATTGGGACTGATTCCATGCGTTAAGAACAACACCATCATTCTGGCAGTTAGAAAGGACACGCAGGTCACTGTAATCGGATTTCATATGCTCGCTTTTCGAGACATTAATCTTGACCTGTATATTGGTTTTTGGGACTGATGTGTTAATGTCAAAGGGAAGCCTGTATTGCCATCCAGAGTTCCACCATGTTGAGAAATCTATCCTGAAATACCTTTCAGTTGAGCCCACCCTGTTAATGCTGTCATTTGCATAGACTATCAGGTGATTCGTGCCGTCAGTCCCAGTGATGGTCGTGTTGGGGGTAAAGGTCATATTGGAAGCACCATTGAGCGAATACCACCAAGTATCAACAACCCTGTCAGCCGTCACGTTGAGGGGGACTGTGTATTGGCTGTAAGTCGTGTTGGCTGGAAGGTGAACCGTGATTGCTGGCGGGTTATCTATCTCTTCACTAAGGTAAATCCTTCGGGCAGATGCATTCGTATATCCAGTCAACGTGTCATTGACAGGAGAATACCTTGTCCTATAGAAAATATTGAACTCATCAATCTGACCAATCCATCCCTCACCAGAAACATCTGGGTGCTTCCCAATGCCATGCTTGTCATTATTGATATTCTTCACCTCATTTGGCGATGGGTGTATATCCGAATAAATGTTACCATCCTCATCAACAATAGACAAATCCCATCCATAATTAACCATCGCTGAAGCATAGAAAAACAACCATTCACCGCTATTGAAATGTGAAGCATCTATTTCAGCCTGATAATATGTTGGGCAGCCACCGCATCCCTCTGAGCCAAGCCAAAACTGGAACTTATTCGTTGAGCTCTTCCTAATGAAAAAATCACTTGGAACAGCATCCCTTCCTGTCGTTCCCCATAAATAATGATTTTGGCTGTCCATGAGGTCAAAATCAGCCTTTGCCCAGAAAAATATTGTGAATCTGTTATTACCGCCACCCGTAAACCAATCTTCACTATTCCAAAGAGTCACATTATCACCAGAACCAGTGAAGTTATAGCTCTTGCCAAACAAGCCATCAAGCCCCTGAGTCGCACCATGGACTGTCCCATTCAGTGCATAATCACCAGAGCCCCATGCATCACCGCTATCCTCATCAAATGCGAGGCGAACCAAATTAGAATAAAGACCTGCTGGACAATCCCTTCGCTGCTGCGGATAGGTCTCAATCAAACATCGTTGAGTTTCCGTAGCTGGCGAATAAAGAACCGTGTCATTCTCATCATTATAATAGATTTCCGTTGTCCCATCAGTGATATAAGCATCGCTGATGTAGAACATCTCATCAACATTATTGCTATCTATATCTGAAAAGGATGTCCTGTTGGCGGGCAGCATGAATGTTGGGGGAACATAATAAGATACATTCAAGGGATAACGCTTGTTAAGATAAGTGGCATTCCACCACGGGTCAAGGAAGATGAAATTATCATCCGTAATTGCATCAGCCAACGTGTCACTGGCTAATTTTCCGAATATGAACCACTTACCTTCCTGCCTGATGCTTGGGTCTACAGAATAAGTCCATCTCGATTCAACAGTCTTGCCTGCTGTGAAAGTGAAATTAACAACCTTGTAATATTGCCAACCATTACCGAGCTTATTATAACCAGCATACTCAACATTATTTGTCACATCATTCCAGCCCTCTACAGTTCCAGCAACAGGGACTAAGGTCTTATTTGTCCAGTTGCCGTAAAGCCACCCTGAACTTGAATTATACTGATGAAAGCTCGTGAAGCATGCAATGCCAGTTATGTTGCCACTCTCCACATCTATTGTGAGGTTGAACATCTTGGTGTTGTTGATGTTCCCCCACTTGCACCTACTGTCAGGAGTCCCAAGGTTTTGCCACATCTGGACATTATTAACAGTCAGGTTTCTCAGATATTGAGAACCATCCTCTTCATAGCTGACAACATCGGTGATATTGCTCCATTTTTCTATTGTAAAGGCAGTCAGGTTCTTGGTGTAGGCAAAATACCAGTCAGTGTCATGAGAACCGCCACCAGTCCATTTAAAAGTCACGTGTTGGGTGATGTTGTTGCCGTCTGGGTCAAAAATCTTGCATTCGTCAGCAGTGAGCTTGAAGCCCTTGTTCTCGGCAACGCAGGTGTTGTTACTTGGGTAATATTGCCCATGACCATCAAACAGCTTTATGGTGTCCTGACCGCTAAGGGGTGAAGGGCTGCCCATGCCTTCAGCTTGGTATGTCCCGTTAAAGGTATACAGACCAGTCGCATTGGGGGCTTCTATAATATATGTGAATATTTTCTCTGTAAAGTTTATGGACATGTCAACATGCTTAAGGTGTCCCGCTTCCGTATTATCAAGACCGCCTGTGTCAATCACTGTCCAGTTTTCGGGATAAAGCTCATCCAAGATTATGTAGCTTTCGCCAGAAATGGTAATGTTAAGAGTGACAATGACCCGTTGATTCACAAGGACAGTCGAATAACTGAGAGTCCTTGTCACATCAGCAGGTGATGCACTTGCCTCAAAAGCCAAAAGCAACGGTATCAATAACACAAAAGCTACCAGTTTGTTTCGTAGCATCATAACCCCCACTATACAATAATAATATTAAGGAGACTTGTTTTTTAAGGATTGTGGTTCTGGCAAGGAAACCAGCGTTATGGAGCAGGTGACTCAGTGCCCATCAAATCAGGCAGCTCCATCATCCCACCAGCAGCAGGTCTGACAGGTATGTCAAGCGAATATTTCTTGGCAATCTTGACCACAAACCTTGCCAGCTCGAAGTAAGATTCCTTTGCATATTTTATGATTACATACAAAGGGAGCTCACGGGTCTTGCCTTTGTTGTCCTTGAACTCAACCGATTTGCTGAAATTGCGCTGACCGATATTGGTAAGGATAATCAACTCTGTCGTTGACAACGGAATCATGAGCTTCTCATGAGTGTTATCCTTGACGAACTCAAGCCTCTTAATCATTGGCTTGTCTGGGTCTTCCTCAGCTTCAATCAGACACCAGCATATTGACATGCTCAATGTGTAGAGCTCTCGCATGGCGAATATCTTGAAGAACAGGTCAAAAAGGTATTGCAGGACTTTCAAATCATTCACCTCTTCTTGATTGCGTTCTTCAGGAACTCCTGCTGAGCGGACAGGACTGCATCGACCTTGTATCGACCAAGCTTTGTCTTGTGACAGATGTAGATGGACATCAGCTCCTTGGATATCCCAAGCTTGTCAAGGTTCTCAAGTGCCTTCCTTATGGTATCAATGTCCTTTGCCATCCGCTCAAATGCGGTCTCCTCAACTGGCTTTTCTTCCTTTGGCATATTTCACTCCTTATCAATCAATCATCTTTAACAGAACCAGAAACAAGGCAACAAAAAGGACTGCAACCGTCAGGATAATCCCGATGAAACCTATCATAACTGACACAACCATCCATACTGCAATGATTAATATAGAGCCAAACGCAGCTATTAGGAATGACGTAAGCAGATTCTCAGCTTCCATGTTTCACCTGTCCCTCATCCTCTTAAGAGCTATCTGGGCTTCCCTGCCGTGGATTTCCTTCCACATGATGTTGCATTCTGGCGAGCTGAACCAGTCGGTTTTACGCTTGGCATATATGACACAGTTCTCAAAACGCTCATTGTAGATTCCGCATTTTCCGTCTTTGGTTATGTGCTGGCAGGGTGCTGTAATCAGGAGAGCGAGCTCCCTGTCCCCCAGTTCCCTGACTTTGATGCCACGTGCCTCGAAGTATTCGACATCATTCGGATTGACCTTGGGGATTTTAAGGACTATATGATGGCAGCACCATGTCCCGCATTTTTCGGGCTCACATTTTCCCACAAGCTTGTAAACCTTATCCCCTATCTGCCGATACTTCATCATACCAGTTACCACCACTTGAATGTTGCATCCAGTGTCCCGAAAAAATACAACAAAATCAGGACAAAAAATATTGCCGTCACTGCGATTATGAAGAACCACACTCCCCAGTTCTTGTTAGGGTCACTTAAACCTACACCAACCATGCTTACCCCCTTCTTAATGCTCAACCCTGCGAATATGACTCCTGACGGGGATTATCCGTATATAGTCACCTTCCTTCCTGAAACGACAGTGCCTGCCTATCCGCCTGTAAGTTGTTTTCATTCCAGTCCCTTACCTTTTCTTTTGGAATTTTCTGCGGGTAGTCGGAACGGGCTGCACGCCTTCGATGGTGTTCAGTCTCTGATAGATGTCATTTATTGCGCCATTGATATTACCGATTACTCGCTGAGTGTCAACCAAAGCCTGCCTGATGTAGCCAATTGCCCCGTATATCTCATTCATCATCTGCAATTGCATGCCATCACCAAACGGTGCAGATGACGGAAGCCTCTGTATTGAAGACGCTGGCTGCATCGGCACATTCTGTTGCATTGGCATCGGCTGCTGCTGTGGCATCATCTGTTGTGGCATTGGCTGCTGTGGCATTTGAGGATATGGCTGCCCCATCTGAGCCATCATTTGTGCATGCTGTGGGTTGAAAGCGAATGGCTGGATTGGCGGATTTTCCTGTTTTGGTTTCTTGCGAAGAGCTCCTCTAAGTCCCATGTTTTTTAACCCCCTAATTATTTTTATCGCAATAGCGAATATAAAGACTATGGTTTTCAACACCAACCGAAGCGATAAGCCTACCATCTCCCAAGGGCTCTTGGGCTCTTGCTCCAGTTCTGCTGCAAAATATCTCCCCCAGTCCTGCTCTTTCTTTTTTGCCATGCATGTCATTTCTCCTATTCAACAATAGCACTGATGATATACACATCATCAAACCAGCTCGTGTATTGGGATATCTCAACCCTGTCACCGACCCTGCATATGTAACCGACATCATCACCGTAACACATCCCATATGTTGCATTGAAATCACCGACAGCAGTTTTGCTCCTTACATGAACAATGATTTTTCCAACTTCGATTCTTGTTATCCTGCCTTCAAAGACCCTTCCCTTCTCTGGAAGGCTCAACAGCATTATCGCATATGTTGCTGCAATGACCAGTATGATTATGGCAATTATTTTGTTCCGATTCCTGCCAATTACATCAAAGATATTGACATACTTGTCATCATCAATATCCATGAGCTCATCTTCGCTTTCCTGACTGCTTGTTTTTTGTCTTGTCAATGACCTTGACATCATCCTCACCTTCTTCATCAAACTCAAATGCAAGGCGATGAAGCTGGTTAAGCTTGTCTTCTATCACTGCAAGCCGTTCAGTGATGTTTGCAGGTGTCCTTTGTGCAACAGCATCAATGCCACCGAGTATGCTGTAACGGATTAATATCAACATGCCAATTGCCTGAGCAGCATTTATCGGGATTCCATATTGTGCACCAGTAAGCGCACCAAAGAGTATTGAAAAGCCAACTATGCCTTGCCAAAGGAGATAAAAATAAAGCCCAGCAATCACAACAAGCACACCAAGCAGGTAGTAATACATCGCACTGTTTATCTTGCCTTCCTTCCATGTCATATACGTCTGTTTCCAAAACGCAATCAAGCTGCTTATCACTTTCTGTCACCTCTTTTCCTGAATATCCGCTTGAACGGATTATTGGGAAGCATGTCAACAACCTTGACATCTTCCGCCCCAGCACTATCCTCATACGAGACCCTGACATGGACAGTCGGGTCATGTTTCCTGTAAGGCTCAACGATTTCTCGCTCCATTGCTGCGAACCTTTCAACTGCATGTTCAAGCACGCTACGTGGAACTCGCTTCCTGAAGCGCAACTCAATCTTCACTTTTGACACTATCATCATAACTGACCTATCGCTTTTTCTTCAATGCTTCAAGCTCGGCTTCCTTGCTCCTGATTTCCCGTGCAAGCTTTTTCTTCTCAAGCTCCTTGGCAACGATGTGGTTTGAGACATACCTGACAAGCTCGATACCGTATTTCTGTATCATTGCCTTCACTGATTTCTCAATTGCTGTCGCTTCCCTGTTCCTTCCACGGATGACCCGTGGAGCATGATTCCCTATTTTCATAGTCAACACCTACCATCAGATATTACGACCCGCACAGTCACATCCTTGTCAAGAGCCTTAAGGGGCTTCAGGAACTGCTTATTATTCTGGATTTCCTGCTGATAAACACCAGCAAGCTTCCTCATCAGGTCAGCCTTGCTCTTTATACTCCCCTCAGCAATTGCCTGCTCAACAGACCTGTCAAGGTCTCTTGAAAAGACAATCTCAATTGATATTTTATCTTCGCTCATGCCTGTTCCACCGCCTCATCATAAAGCCCGTTAAACTTCTTGTAGAGAGCCTGATTACGGGTCTTAAGGATACGGATTATGTTCGCCATATCCCATTCAGACAACATTACTTTGCATCTGCTCCTTATCTTTTCAATGTTGTCCTTTTCCCCTTTCCTTCCTATCAACCTCAATGCAAATATTAACATCATCATTCCTGACCAGTGCCAACTGATTCACCGCCAGACTTCAACCTGTATCTGATGTTCGGGTTCATGTTGATTGCCTGCCTCTGGACATTCGCAAAGTCCTCGGTCTGCTGGTAAAGAGTATCCAGAAGCGCAACATCACGTGAACGGGTGTATGCAATCAAGTCCATGTTAACTATATTGCCTTTCTCATCAGCAATAAGCGGGTAGAAGAAATAACCCGCCTTGTCAAGACCTTCGCCCTTTATTGCAATAACATTCTCACCTTCAATGAGCAAATCCTTGGGAAGATTGTATTCCTTGATTTTACGCTCACCACTCTTGTCATCACGTGTCTCGATTCGAAGGTTCTCATTCATGTTGACCTTGACAACAAAAATATTTTTCCAGAACACATATTTCCTGCCACTGAAAAGCAGGAAATTCTTGTAACCATCAGAAGTTATGCATTCACCCTGATAATAGCCAATTATCTTTGCACCAAACTGACCGATTATCTGGACAATATCATGATAAGCAAAAAACTTGCCGAGCTTGAGTATCGCACTTGCGCTCATGCCAACAATAAATATTCCTATTGCAAACATGAACGCTGATATGTCATCAAGAACAACAGCAATCACAAAAAGCATGACAGAAACAAAAACAGAAACAACGAGAAGATACATCCAGATTGCCCGCTCCTTTATGCGCTTTGGGTTGGACTGGAGCTTGCATAGCTGGACTGTTCGATTATAATCACGCAGGAAAACATTGTCCCGTTCCCTTACGGTCTTCCACCATTTCATCAGGAACATTAGGATGAAAACACCGCCAGCAAGAGCAAGAAGAACAATCCAATAAGCTGCAATGAACTGCATCAAACCATCAAGTATCCCGAAGTTCCCAGCAGCTTGGTCTGTTGGTTGCTTTCGCTGAATAGTCTCAACAGCCATCACCGAAGTCGTCAGTAGCAACAGTGTAATGAATGTTACTGAGAAATGTTTAGTCCACCCCAACATGATATTTTATTGAAGAATCAGGTTTATATATGTATCGCTAATCAGAGCTAAAACTAAAAAGAAAAAAGGGATGGACAGGAAGCTGCACAAAGCAACCCCTATCCTATAACCCTCAGTGGGGTTCTCGTTTTCAGACAGCAGGAGACTTATCCGCCAATCTTCGATGTTGCACCGCTTACCGCTCTCCTGATTACTGACGCAATTCCGTAGAAAATTGCCAGTATTCCGCCTATGATTCCCAGTGCAAGAACAATGTTTATCACAGGGTCTTGGATTGCAGTAAGGAAGCCACCGAGCCCAGTTCCAGCCTCAAGCAATGTCTCATTAATGCCCATAGATGACACCCCTCACATGTATTCCTCATTGACACCTACAACCGCATGGCAGGAATTACAGGCAGAAAAAATCGCCATACCCCCCAATTGGCTTTATATGCAGATATCTCAAAGAATAATTCCCCTGAATTATATTTAAAGGGATATGATTCTGACAAATAAAATCAATAAGATTCAATGCCATTGCCATGCTGAGATGCGCTGAACATCTGCTGGGTCTTCTCATCAACCATGTCAGCGACAAGCCTGTCCAGCGACTTATAGCCCATGCGTTTCTTGAGAATATAAAGATACCTTCGGCTATAGAAAGGAAGCTTCACTGTCAGCTTGTATGTTTCTGGATGCTGCATCCAATAGAATTGTCGCCAGAACTAATAAAAGAGCCACATGATTCAGATATCCAACAGCTCATCTATGACATTCTTGATTGAGTCCTTGAACTGCCACAGGTAGCTGAAGATTTTGTAGTAAAAGTAAATCAGAGCCCCCTGTATGCCGAGCAGTATCACACCGAGTATGATGATTGAAACCCACAGGCTGAAATAGATGAACAGGTTGTAGATTCCAGTTATGAAAGTATCAATTCCACTCAGAAGCGGGACATTACCCCAGCCCAATAGGGTATCAGAATGAGCCCCACCGCCAGAGAACAGTGCTGCAAACATGAAAAGCATAACAAGGACAAAACCAATTATGGCTATTGTCGTCACTGCAAATCCCTTCTTCTTCCCGCCAATGCCAACCATGCTTCTCATGCTACCGCTCCCGCCTCTCAATCAACTTGTATCCTGTCAGGCGATAAATCGCCCAGCGCAAGATTATGAACACAAGCAATGGGACACCTATAACAGTGAAAATTATCATGAATATTGAGTATGTATACCAAGCAATTTCCCAGCCGTCTTCCATCATGGTGACAAGTGTCGTGACATCACCAGTGAAGCTTATGCCAAAGTTATCATCAAAGCCCGTGCAATCAATAAACTCTATTGTAGCATAATACGGAATCATCTCAACCCACATCCTATAGTTATCAGTATTGCCAGTTGCGTTCCAAGCAGATATTGTATAGTCGCATGTAACTGTTTTTGCGCTCAAAGGTATTGAGTTATAATGAAGGGTTTCATCATCATCCTCATAGTTCAGGGCAATCTCAATGTAACCATCATTGACCCAGCTCGAATATTCAAGGGTGTCAAAGGTTGCGCTCTCACCGCTTGAACATGTAACAGTCCATGTGAGATTATCATATGGCGGGACATCATTCGTATTGGCATTTATGTAAAGCTTCCAAGTCTCGGATGTTGCATGGAAACTGTTCAGGGTCATGGTTGACGTTATGCTACCATTGAGGTAAACAAATGTCTCACCGCTCATGCCGAAAAGGTAGTATGGCGTTACAGCTTGAGCTGATGATGCCATGAGCACCAGCAATGCAAATCCAAAGAGCATGCCTAACCGCTTCATCTTATTCTCCTCTCAAGTATCCTTATACCAGTGATTTTCCAGATTGCCCACCTGAGCAGCATGAAGAGCAGGATTGGGACACCAAGCACAACAGCAACTATGGCAAGTATCTGGAAGACAATGAAAAGGGTTGTGACAAAATTCACATTGGTATTAAAGATTGTGTCTATCGCAGCAAGCTCTGCTGTAACAGTATCACGCAAAGCTTCCTCTTCACAATATGACTCAACTGTTGTTACAGCAGTTGTCGTCACGGGAACAATGTCAAGATTGAAAGTCGTGTAACCGACATTACCATCAACAACAAGACCGCTTGCCGAAATGATTGTGCAGTAAGCTTCATTTGCAGACAGGGTTGAATTGCCATAAGACCGTGTAGTGATTGAGCCGAAACGCTTCTTGAAGCTTATCTGACCAGACTCAACCCAGCTCGTGTAATCAGTTGTTGTGAATGATGTGTATGGTTCACCGTCACAAAAGAACGTGATGTCAAACTCATCATATGGGCTGACATCAGCAGGGTTTGCCCTCACTATCGCATAATAATACTGGGACTCGTTGAAAAAGGTATAGAGCTGGACTGTGCGGGTCATGGAATAATTATTATTATAGTAGTTGTATTCATCAAACTTGAATATGCCAGTGACGCTGGCTTTGAAGTTATATATTTCAGTGTCGGGGATTGCGGATGCTGTGACAGCTAAAAAAAAGAGAGCTGCAAAGCACATCCCAAGACCGAACAGTTTTTTCATATCTTTTCAACCGCCCCATTTGCATGGGGGGATTTCCCCTTCCTATTCTTGACACTAAAGTTTATATGCATATCGCTACAATGTGAACGTGACCAGCATCCAGATGATTGTCGGCAACAGCACAAGAGCTGCAATTGCCGATTTCAACGAGCCTGTCGCCCATAAGACCCCGACAAACGCAACAACCGCAACGATGAACATGATGCCTGCCATGAGCCATGAGCTGAGAGCACCGTAGAACAGACCACGGTAATACAGCTCCTGCTCAGATGTGTAGATGTCTATGTTCTCCGCCTCATCCAAATAAAAGTCACCAAGCGGAAGGAGCAGACGCTTCTGTATTTCAACTGGCGGGCAGAACTTGCAGTCCTTCACAAAACCGCTCCCTATGTCCTGTTCCCACCTGATGTTATTGCCTATAATATAGAACGTGTAGTTGCCTGCAAGATAAAGGTCGATGCATGCAGTTCCATTCTCATACTTGCCATGCCAATAACAGGTAGGGTCTCCCTGCGGTGGGCAGGCAAACGCCTCATCCTCTTCGAACAGATGGCTCAAAGCTTCCTTGTTGCTCCGCTCTGGCATGATTGCATAAATCCACGCAAACTCATTGAGATACCTGCTTCCAGCAGACATGTTAATATCATTCCAAAGGCTTATACAAACCTCAAAATGGTCTTCAGTCACAACGATTGTGCCAGTGTCTGACAACGGATATGTGCCTGTTATGTTCACAGAAAAATCATATGTGCCAGCAACCGTAGGTATCCAATAGACCATATAAGAGTCTGTTGTATTGTTGTATGTCATTGTCGCATTAGAGCCATCAATGAAAATCGTCAACGTGGCATTCGGGTAGACTGTCCCATTCAGGGTCACAGTAGCATAGATTGTTGTCTGGGCATTCTTCTGAACAAAAGGCTGGTAAAAGATGCTCAATGTCGGTATGCTGCATGAAAAGGACAGGCTCGGACTTATGGAATTGTAATTGCCTGCAATGTCACGGGCATCAGCCAGTGTCCAGTCAACTGACGGGTTCTCGGACAGGCACTGGAAATCATAATAATAAACATCATCATCCTTGGTGAACTGGTATTCAACACCCTCTATCGTGCCATTCACATGGTCAACATCAAGGTCATCCGTCACATTGCACTGCAGCCTTGCAAACTCATTGACAATAAGGACTGTATCATTTATGAAGCAGTTGCTGAAAGACGGGAGCTGGGTGTCATTATATTCTGCACGAAGATACAATTCAGAGAAACTGTGCTTATTGTCAGAATAAAACCTGAGCTTTGTGTAGTTGAGGCTCGAAGTGTTGTTCTCATATTCCATCAGGCTGCTCACGTTGATGTTGAACCAGCCAGTCCCAAGAAGGGTGTCATCAATATACTGAGCCGTGGCTATGGATTCATTGTTGTCATATGCATAGACCCTCATGCTGGCAGTCCCTGCACTTGTCTTCCTGACCCGCAGCCACCACATCCAGTCAGACAAAAAGGTCTGAGCCCACTTACCAACAATCGCCCTTCCAGCAGCAACTGGCGTGCTGAGCTGAACATAATCATACCTTGCATTGACAATAGCAGCACCGCCATCATGGAAATACATCGTGTCAATCCCGCCTGCAGGGATGTTCGCAAGGGTGAGATTCCGCCACTCATACGTAACAGTTGCTGGAGTAACGAATGAAGCATATGTCACCGTGCCAGCAAGGTTTGTCGCAACAATACTCTTGCTCGCATCTGGAACAACCTTTGGCGAAACATAAACTTTAAGTGAAGTGCCATTATAGACCTTAGCACCGCCTGTAAGGGCTAATATGCCCCATTTCGATGCACTGAACTGGTGGGAGACATCAGAATAAACACCATCAACCGCAGAGACCTGACTTGTCTGGACAATACCATTGTCATTTGTCCATGTGAAAGAAGGGACATAAGACCTGTAGGTGTCATAAGAGGTGGCATCACTGGAATCAGAAATGCCATTGGTTATGTTGGCTTGGGTGAACTGGGAATCATTGTAAACATTGACAGTGCCATTCAGCAGGTGAACTGCTGGTATCGGGGTGTAATCAACAGTGTAAATCGGGTCAACATAAATGTGCTTGCCAGCACCAAGACCAACCTGACCAACAGCAATGCCCACATAACCATCAAACTGGATTATCTTGGACATCACTTCCTCGTCACCGTCAGACATGTCATTCCAATTGAACCTCTGACCTATCGACCTTGCCTGAGCATCATAAAACTCAAACTCCTTGTCAACTGGCAGGACTCGGCTTGAAGAGTTCAGCAGCTCCAAAGAGCCGTTGACCATAGCATACTTGAACTTCGACTCATCGACTGGAACAAAGACAAAGGCAAAGCCCGTGTTGCTTGGCGTTATGGCACTTGTGACATTCATGTCTGCCGTTATCTTAATGTTGGCTTCACTGTCAATCAAGAACCTGACAAGGTTGATTGAAAAGCTCGCCCATGTGGTAAGAGAGAAATTGTCCTTCCTGTAGCAAAGGAAATCACCAGTCCCGTTGTATTCAATATAATCAGCACCATAGCGGATGTCATATGTCGCATTCAAGCCATACATAGGGCAGATATACCAGTTGCCTGAAACTGGATGCTTGAAGCCAGACATCAGGAACATGTAGCCTATATACTGGCTGTCCTTTCCAAGACCAATGTAACCCGCATCAAGCTTGTTTATTCCGAGCTGATGGCTTCCGCCACCAAGCCTTGTCACATTAAAGTATACCCAGTTAGGCTGCTCTTGGACAGCGATTGAACGCTCATCAGCAGGCGAGAAGAGAATAGCATCAACAGAAACCGTTGTCAGGACTAACAAAATTGCCAAAATTCCTGCAAACACATTCAGCCATTTTCCCGACATAATAGCACCACATATCGACCACATTCAAATCACGATTCTGTTTATCCGCTACCTGATTACATTGCTCACTCCCTTGACCGCAAGCGAAATCAAGGTGACAGCGACAATCACAATCGCAACCACAACCAGTATCATGAACATCGGGTCATACGTGACACCTATGAAGCCCATGATACCAGACTGTGTGCAGGCAAGCATTCCCGCAACAGTTGACTGGTCACAAGTCGGAACAGTTGGAGCTGGGTTGCATGCACCATCCTCACATCCATATGTGCACTGGACATGCTCTGTTACACATACCCCAAGGCTTGGAGAACAGCTCGCATCACGGAGCACTGCAGTCGAAATGCAACCAATCAGGTCATAACATTCCGAATCAAAGTTGCACGACTCATTTGCCTGAACCTGAGTGTAGCAGCCTATGTCATCATCACAGAATGTCGGGCATGCGGTCTGCTGATACGTGCACTGACCTGTCCCAATATTGCAACTCAACAATTCCTTAAATATTGTGCCAAGGCAGAAACTCTGCTCACAGTCAAGGTCTGTCGCACAACCGACCTCAGCATCTGTCGAATAGAACGGCAGTTCAAAGCATGCATCCTCACCGCAACCATAATTGTTCTTGGCTGGCGTGACACTGACAACAGTTGTGTCAGTGTAATTACCCCATCTCAGACCAAGGGTCACGCTGTAGCTGCTTGAAGCATCTATGGTCTGGAAGGTCACGGGGAAATTGTTATCCTCTGATTCATTGTAGGGGATTCCGCTCCTGATGACATATATCTGGTCTGCGCCTGTCGCATTTATCATGGCTGATGTCTTCTCACCAGTCGCCTCGATGCCATCCTTATAATATACCCTTGAGACAATGAACTCGCCTTGGTTGAGATATGCCGTGTAGCCGTCAGCATCAAACGCAATCGTGCCACTGAAAGGATAGTATCCCGTTTTTGTTATGTAAACATAATGGCTCTCACTTACAGCAGCAGCCGTGGCATCCATTGTTATCAGGCAGGCTGACGGGTTTGTCGTTACGTCAAACGTGGCACTTGTCGGGGCAATAATGAAATCTATCTGACCATCAGCATCGGTGGTATAGGGGCTTCCGTCAACATAGACAGTCGCACTTGGGATTCCCTGACCAGTGATTTGGTCTCGAACAGTCAAGGTGCTTGTAAAGGACTTTATGTAAACCGCCTCGACATTCAGGTAATCACAGCCAACTGGAAAATCAAAGTTCTCCTCATGGAAGAACGGGTATGCTGATGTCGTCTGCAGAGTGAGGTTTATGTTCGTGTTGCACGGCAACTGGAAAGCATAGAAAGACGCACCTGCCGAAGCAGTATAGTTTATCGCAGGGTCAAGGCACTCAGCAGTCATGCTGGTAGTGAGCGGATTGGTTGTCCCGATTGCATCATCATAATAGCTTGTCGTCACAAACAACGGGTTATTGGATTTCCTGTGAAAAAGGACTTTTCCACAACCAACAAACGGTATGCAGCCATAGCTGGTTGCACGCTTTGAGACAGAATAAATTTTCTGCTCCTCAAAATATCGGCTGGATGCATCAGTATCCTCGGCATAAAGGTCATCGTATGCATAGTAGGGAGTGACTGTCGGGTAAATCCAGTCAGCACCTGTTGGCGGGTTGTGACCCGCATAATACATCCCATTACCATAATCATTTGGCGTATCACCAGCATCACGTTCAAAGAAAACCACACCTTCCTCTGGGTAATAATACTGATAAGCCTGAGTATAGGTGAAATCATCTATCATCTGAAGGTTATCCTCATATTGCGTGCCCTGATTATACCATTTCGTGACTGGGAAAACATCATATTCCCATTGATTGGTTCTAAGCTCATATTTATTATTCGTGCCCTGACGAGTCACACTTGCACGCATGCTTGATGAAACGCACCCATCAATATACAGACTGGGACTGCAAGTCCAAATGTTTGTCCCAAGCGACTGACTGTTCCACGCAGTGACCGAAATGCTTGCACGGTAGTAAGGAACAGTGCCATGATGTATGACAGCCAGAACCTCATCACCTTCCTCATCAACAAAAGCAATGCCCCTGTTCTGACCATAAGTCGCAAAGGTGCTGTATGACATTATATTAACAGGAAGCGCAGAACCATCCCACTCATAAAGCTTAGTGTCTGAGATTATCCTAAACTTCCCATCAGCAGTGTTGTATCTGATGTCATAAGCTGGCGGGTAATC
>Ga0209427_10003461_pt1 | contig 18504 bp, 12 predicted proteins | sample DeeMarSWOR136_30_FD_187465 | JGI IMG/M metagenome (GOLD analysis project Ga0209427, IMG submission 187465) | Marine sediment microbial communities from White Oak River estuary, North Carolina - WOR-1-36_30 (SPAdes) (version 2) | ecosystem: Environmental > Aquatic > Marine > Intertidal zone >...
TAGCCCTCGAAGTCATCCACGAGAAGGAACGCGCCGGTCGTGAAGATCCAGACCGGGCCTTTCGATGTATTACCCTGACCATCGACTTCGTCCACGCGCCAGTAGTAGGCCGTATCCGGCTCAAGCAATCCGGGATCGTGACTCTCGGCGCCCAGCGCCACCGAGCCTTTGTACTCCGGCGCGCCGGCATCGGCATTGCGCACGGCCTCTTTATCCGTGCCGAAGTAGAGCTCGTGCGAGGCGGCGCTATCGGCCGCTGTCCAGCTCAGGGTCGCATTCATCCCCACGTCCGCGGCGCCATATGCGGGCTGCGGATTGCCAACGGCGCCCGGTGTCGTGAAGCTCCAGACGTCGCCTTTATATGTCAGGGCGGCGTCGAACTCATCCACCCGCCAGTAATAGACCTTTTCCAATTCAAGCGGGCCGGGGCTGTAGGTCGTGGTCCCCTGCGGCGCTCCTCCTGTAGCGTTGTCCACTTCGTCATAGTCGTCACCAAGATAGACCGTGTGGAGTATCGCCCCAAAACCTCCGGTCCAGCTCAGCCTTACCGTATTTGGATCGACGAACTCGGCCCCATCAGCCGGATCTGGATTGTAGGCGGTCTTCGGCGGAATGGAGAAGCTCCAGACATCCCCCTTCCACGGACTCTCCGGATTGGCGTCGTTGACCTCGTCAACGCGCCAATAATAGGTCGTGCCCGGCACGAGGCCGTCCGGGTAAGCAAATCCGGGAAAGCCGGCAACGAAAAACGTCGAACCCTGGTTGCCTCGGAACGTATCACCGGTCCCGTCGTTCACGTTGTCGAAGCTCTCGCCCAAATATACATCGTGCGAGACCGTGAGCTGTCCCGGCTTCCAGGACAGGGTCACCCACGTGTCGGGATGCATGGCCCCATCGGCAGGATCAGGTCCAAAGGCGTACGGCCATGGCTCGCCTTCCATAGCGCTGAGCATCTCGGCCTCCGAGATAACGTGGTCGTAAACGCGGATATCATCCATCAGACCGTGGTAGAACCGAGAGCTATTGTTCCAGGCACCGAAGTTTAAGGGACCGAAATACGAAGGTACAGTTCCTCCCTCGCCTTCACTTTCGAGCACACTGTTAATATACAGCTTCGCAGCATTGGCCCCTCCCTCATGAAGGATAGAGTATGCGCAATGGTACCACTCGTTTTCCTGTAAAACAGTCGTTGAACTGATATTCGGGCCACTGTTTATATCTATGTTCCAAAGACTGGTGGTATTCCGTAAATGGACGTGCGGGGTACCGGCGCTCCAGGCATCAGTGTGCATCACCGCGTAGTAATCGCTTGGATACGGTATGTCCCGAGGCTTGAGCCACATGGCCAATGACCACGTGCCCCGCACGATTTCGTCGTCCATGTCAATGTAGGTGGATGAGCCGTCAAAGTCCAGCGCTCCTGCTGACTGGCCTGCGACCCAATTCGCCGTACCACCGACAGTGCCGTCGTGACCATTGCCCGTCATATCGTGAGCGATCGTGCCGGAACCGTCATCAAGGCTCCAATGCGCCACCAGATCGGCCGAGACACTGCCGATCAGGCTCAGCGCCACAACAAAAGAGGTTAGATAGATCAGCTTTTTGTACATAATCGTCCTCCTTCAGAAAAGGTAGGTTATGAAATGCTCGCGTCTTGGCCACACACCAGAGCACGCATTGTCTTCGATGAACATCGACGGTCCTCACCTCAACCAGAGAGCTGCAATTCCATGATATCGCGGCACTCCGCTTCGTCCTGCCCTCGCTCCGCGAGGCGACAAATCACACATATCACAGGAAAGACCCACAAACTCCATCTTTCTACTTTTTATCAGACGCAGCACCCATTTGTCAAGAACAATCCCTCGTCATTTTGCATTTTCGTCCAAAACTGCCGTTCATATATCGCCCGTCAATGCCCTCTGCTTGAGAAAGCCTCTAACTGCCTGTACGTTTCAAGGTATTTCTCAATTTCCTTTTCAAGCTGCTGGTATCCGGCAGCGCGAGCCAGCTCGAGCGCCTTCTCTTCCGACAAGACCGCTTCGCGGAACCGACGGCCTTCGGCGTAGTGCCTCGCCAACAGGTGGTGCAGAAGAGGTGATGTATCGACATCCGGCTTGAGAGAAACAGCCTTTGAATAGTGCCCAATGGCCCGATCGCTCTGTTTCCGCTGGGCCAGGGCCAGAGCAAGCTTGTAGTGGGCCTGGGCATCGTCCGGCTTAAGCTGGACGGCCCGGGACCACTGTGAGATCGCCTCGTCCAGCCTCCCCTGACGAAACATAAGCTGGCCGATATTGTAGTACGCATCGGCATAATTCGGATCAAGACGGACGGCCTCCGATAGATGGACCGCCGCATCCTGAAGCCTCCCTCCGGCAAGCATGAGCGAGCCCAGATAGCCATGTGCCTGGGGGTGGTCCGGCTTGAGTCGCAGGACGTCCGAGAAGTGCCGGATCGCCCGGTCGGACTGCCCCCGGCGGGCCATCGCCTGGCCCAGACTGTAGTGAGCGTCGATGTCGCTTGGGTTGAGGCGTATCGCTTCGGAAAAATGCGTCACGGCCTCATCAATCTTTCCCTGGCGCGCCAGCGCCACGCCGAGAGCCGAGTGGACGGCTGCATTCTTCGGATTGAGCTCCAGCGCCTCTTTGCACCGCCGCTCGGCGCCGGCAAAATCGTTCGCTTTCAGGAATTCGTCAGCCGCCCTCAGAAACGATACGTCGTCGAGAAACTGCTCCCGAATTCGCCTGATCCCCGTGGCCTTGGTATTGACAAACTCCGGTATGTTAGCCGCTCGATCCGCCGCTGTGAAGTGTACCAGGAGCACGGGGGGCGTGCTGTGTCCCTGCTCATCGATATGAGTGAGGAAAAGTTGGGTGTAGGGCGAATTAGCTTTGGAGGAAAACACCAGCCATTTACCGTTCGGTGACCAGCTATGCCAGGAGTTCATCCGGCTCGTATTGGCGCGTAGTCTCCGGGCCTCGCCTCCCTCAGCCGGGATGATAAAAAGCTCGCTGTCCGGTTGAAGCAGCATATAGCTCTTGGCTTTACAGAAGACAATCCACTTGCCGTCGGGCGAATATTTCGCAAAGAAATTGCTCATGCCGTTGTGGGAAGCCCCTTGGATCGGCTCGGGCGTACCCCCCTTGCCGTCATTGAAAGGGACTCTGAACAGATCGAACTGAAACTGCTTGCCTTCCTTCAGGAATTCCTCGCATTGTTCCGGCGTCAACAACGCGTCCCGCGGGCCGCTCACGTTCCTGAGCTTGTAGGCTGTCGCCTTGGCGAAAACGACATACTTGCCGTCAGGGCTCCAGGTCGGGTTGCTTTGGACATATTGCGGATCGTCCGCCCCCGGCAGGGCTCTAAAAGTGTTGGTCTGCCTGTCATATACGCAGAGAATTCCCTGGATGGGGAAAAACAATTGCGAGAAGGCCAGATCCGGCTTCGGCACGAAGACGGACTCGTCCTTGACTGTGCTGAGCACGTAGCGACCGTCCGGAGAGATTTGCGACAGCAGGCCGAACGTCTGCTGCCCATCCTCTCTCCTGTAATCGCTCCACGTGATGATATCGCTGGTTTTGAGGACCATTTCGCCCATAACCTCTGCAATGACATACGAGGCCTTATTGTTGGCGTAGTCAACGTCCATTGCCAGAGTCTTGCCATCCCTGGGGAACGAGTGACAATTTCCGCAGACGGGAAGATTCTCCAGGACGATCGGCGGCGGTTCCGCAGAGGAGATCGCCCCGAAACGCCATCGGATGTGTGAGGGGTCCTTGACCGCGTCGGCAAAGGGTAAGTTCACTTCCCGGTAAAACACAGGCGCGCCTACCTCGTCTCTGGATGTTCCGAACGTGATTCGACCCGCTGAGAGGATTTGAGTGGTTATGCGGCGGCCGACTCCCATGACGATGACCTCCGCACTCTTCTCCAGAGACCGCCTCTTGATGGCTTCCCACTGTTCCGGCTCGGGTGTCCACCTGGCTTCATTGCAGAAAAAACTCATGGGGCCTTGGTCGTCCTGAAACCTGATACTGACCAGCCATGTTGCAGACTTTGGGTTGTCGTCGCTCCAATGAAATACAGGGGCTATGATTTCCGGCGGGAAAACCGTTTCGTCTACGGGATAGCAGATTTCCAGGTCGCCGTATTCGCCATCGTCTCGGTAGAGTGCTAAGATGTCTTCTATGCGCAGTTCACGCCTGGCCAAAAAGAACAGAACCGCTGCCGCAATAACGGTAACGGCAATGCTGCCAATTCCGATATATGTGCGTGACTTGCGCATAGACGATCCCGAGGCGTATATTCTAAAGCAAGTACATATGAGAGTTGTCATTCCTTCTTGTCATTCGTTTTCACAGAATCGTTTAGTTCCTTGTAGATTTCGAGCCACTTTTTGATTTCCTGCGCAAACGCTTTGTCCCCAGCGGCACGAGCAAGGTCAAGCGCTTTGCTGGCGGACTGTTCAGCCTCTCGGAATCGGCGTGCCTCGCCATAATTCATAGCCAATCCGTAATGCAGCGCCGGGGAGATATCAATATCCGGCTGAAGCCTCACCGCTTTGGAGTAGTGTTCGAGGGCTTCATCAAGCCTGCGTTGATCCGTCAGCGCCAGCGCCAGACTGTATTGAGTTCCGGCATTGTTTGGGTCGATGCGCACGGCCTCGAACAAATGAGCTGTCGCCGGTCTGACTTCCCCTTGGGCGAGAAGGATGGATCCCAGGTTGCCGTGTGCCTTGATGTGGTCCGGCGCAAGCTGTACGACCAGAGAAAAATGACTGACCGCTTCGTCGAGCCTTCCTTGGCGCGCCATCGCCTGGCCGAGGTTGTAGCGCGCATCCACGCGATTCGGCTCCGCGCTTATCGCTTCAAGAAGATGGTTCACAGACTCCTGAAGCATGTCCTTCTGCTCAAGGGCATATGCCAATCCGCAGTGGGCTTCAGCGTTATCCGGATTGAGCTCCAGCGCGTTTTGATACTCCTGGATCGCATTGTCTGTATCGCCGGCCTTAAAGAACTCATTTCCGGCTCTCACGAAGGAATAATCATTTAGGAATTCCTCGCGAATCTTCCTGATCGCCGTGGGCCCGGCGTTGATGAACTCAGGGATATTAACGGCCCGGTCGGGACTCGTGAAGTGCTCCAGCAGGACGGCCGGGCTGCTGCGGCCCTGTTCGTCGATGTGGGTCAGAAAAAGCTGTGTGTAGGGCGAATTGGCCTTGGAGGAGAACGCCAGCCACTTGCCGTTCGGCGAGAAGCTATGCCACGAGTTCATCCGGCTCGTGTTGGCGCGCAACCTTCTGGCCTCGCCTCCCTCGGCCGGGATGATGTAAAGCTCGCTGTCGGGCTGCAACAGCATGTAGCTTTTCGCTTTGCAGAAGACGATCCATTTGCCGTCGGGTGAATATTTCGCGAAGTAATTGCTCATCCCGTTGTTGGAGGCCCCCTCAATCGGCTCGGGCGTGCCGCCCTTGCCGTCATTGAAGGGAATCCTGTACAAGTCGAACAGGAACGGTTTGCCATCCTCGGTGAATTCCTTGCACTCTTCGCGGGTCAGAAGAACCTTACCTTTGCCCTTCGTGTGCTTGAGGTCGTGGGCTCTGGCTCTGGCGAAAACGATGGTCTTGCCGTCCGGGCTCCAGGCCGGGTTGCTCTGGACGTATTGTGGATCATCGGCTCCCGGCAACGATTGAAACGTGCGCGTCTGCCGGTCGTACGCACACAAGATGCCTTTGACGGGGAAGAAAAGCTGAGAAAAGGCCAGCGGCGGCATGGGAACGAAGACGGATTTATCCTTGACCGTACTGACGACGAACCGGCCGTCCGGGGAGACCTGCGAAAGCAAGCCGAAGGTCTGCTCCCCATCTTTTTTCCGGTAGTCGTTCCATGTGATGATGTCGCTGGTGGCCAGAACCATCTCTTCCGCAATACGCGTAATGACGTACGATCCCTTGCTGTTGGCATAATCGACGTCCATCGCAAGCGTCTCGCCGTCGCTGCAGAACGAATGACAGTTGCCGCAGACCGGCAGGTTCTCCAGGATGACGGGAGGTTGCTGCGGCGAAGAAACGGCGCCAAAGCGCCAGCGGATATGGGAGGGATCCTTAACGGCGTCAACGAAGGGCAAGTTCACCTCCCGGTAGAACAAAGGGGCCCCCACTTCGTCTTTGGAGGTTCGGATTGCGATTCGACCCGCCGAGAGAATCCTTGTCGATACCCCGCGACCGGCGCCCAAGATCGTGACCTGGGCGTCCCTTTCCGTGGATCGTGCCTTTATGGCGTCCCATTGTCCCGGATCGGGTGTCCACCGGGGCTCACGGCACAGGAAATCCATGCGGCTTCCCCCGACCTGGAATTCGATGGTAAGCAGCCACAGGGTGGATCTTGGATTCGCGTCGTTCCATTGAAATGTGGGAGGTACGCTTTCCGGCGGAAAAAGCGTCTCGTCCAGCGGGTAGCGTATCGTCAGACCGCTGTATGGCTCCCCATCCCGGTGAAGCGCCCGTATTTCTTCTATGCCAGGTTCGGCGCGGCGAAAAACGATCGCTATGAGCACCAAAATGATGATCGTGGCCGCACCGAGGCTTGCGGCAATATATAGGACTGACTTGCGCATCTGTTCAACGCTTCCATGAGCTATCGGCAGGCCGAGTCCGTACGCCGGCTTGACCGCATAAGTCTTGTCAAAACACTATTTTGCATATCGTACATGGAAAGATCAAACTTAATCTCAATGCCTCAAGGGGAAGTCCGCGTTCACCTGTGATTCGCGGCGCAACTATTGGCAATACTGACCGATCCTCGGAGTGTCGTGTAGTCAGCCAAGCCTGCCGAGGCACCAACTGAGGTTGTCTTGCGCCGATTTCGCTCCGCGCCCGTCTGATAAAAAGGCAAGCAGCAAAGGCCCACGCGCGTTTTCAACGACAATCCGTAGAAAACTCATTATCTTGCCGGATTCCCCTAATCTATCCAACTTAACATTGCCGATAAGACCTACGGTTGATGGAATGCTCATTAAGGAGACTATGACCATGCAGGCGTTAATCGAGCAGCGTAAAGACAGTCGCAGCACAGTTTCCTGGCCTGTCAGCGTTTGGATCCCAGAAGCTAACAGGTTCGTTAACGGCCGAAGCTGCAATATCAGCAAGACAGGGGTCTTCATAGTACTTCCCGTAACGGCACCTGTCCGCACGGGCCGGCTCGTGGAGGTCAACTTTCCACGCACAGAAGCTCTGGCAAAGGAAAAGGGGCGGTTCGCTCGGATCAAGACCGGCAAAATCGTCAGGGTGGATCGTACGACTTTGCTCGAAAACGCCGAAATTGGCGTCGGCATCGCCTTCGAGTAGCCGACAGAATACCCGTCCGGCGTTGGTACCGGGGCCCAATCAACAGTCCGTGGCCATCAGGCCAGTGGGGCAATGGAAGAGAAGAGGCAAAGACCGATGACTTTCAGGAGTCATCGGTTTTTCCTTTTTGGGCCGCCATTGTGAAGAGTGTGCTTGCCTGCCGCTAATATCCTCGTTCCGCATCAGCCGATCAACACCCGATGAAACGCTGTCTTCGGGTGAAATATCCGTGCAATACACGCCTTAGATAGCTACAATCAAGGCACTGAATGCGCTGGCAGAACGAAATACTGATGATGACGACAGACTCTCAAACCGTGGTTTCCGACGCTACAACGCGACGTGCTCTGAAGATTCGCGATTGTGGGCTGGCAGATTACCGACAGACGCTTCGGATGCAGCACGTGTTGTGTCAGGAAAGGCAGCGAGGCCGAATACCCGATACGGTGCTGATGGTTGAGCATCCTTCTGTCATTACACTGGGCGCCCGGCAGAGCCGTAACAGACTGCTTCTTAGCCGGACGGACCTCGCTCAGAGGCACATCGACGTCGTCGATATCCGCCGAGGCGGCGGTGCCACCGCCCACAATCCCGGCCAATTGGTCTTCTATCCAATTCTCTGTTTACGGCAATTGGGTCTCGGGATTCGCGAGTATATAAGAACGCTGGAACGGATCGGCGCAGAATTACTGAGGCATCTTGACGTTCACAGCACAACAAACAATGGTTTTCCGGGCTTGTGGATCGAACACAGAAAGATTGCATCTATCGGCGTGCGCGTCTCACGATTCACGACCTATCACGGTATGGCCATAAATATCCAGAACGACCTGAGCCTCTTCGATTTGATTGTACCGTGTGGGCTTGACAATGTTGAAATGACATCCGTGTTGAACGAAACCGGCGAACGTCACTCACTGGCGGAAGTGAAGCATCTTTTGGCCGGACTGCTGAGAGACTGCTTCTCATAACTTTGATTATGAACGTCGAACTTAACCACCACCCACGATCCCGCGGCAACCAGGGCCGCACCCTGCCTCCCTGGCTGCGCAGGCGCCTGCCGGCGGTGGGCCTTTTCCACCAGACTGAGCAAATCATAGACTCTCTGGGACTGCAAACGATCTGCAGCAATGCGAACTGTCCCAATCGGGGTGAGTGCTGGAACAGAGGGACGGCCACAGTCTTGATCCTGGGCAACGTGTGCACACGCAACTGCAAATTCTGCTCGGTCGCCTGTGGCAAACCGGAGCCACCCGATCCGACCGAGCCGTTGCGCTTGGCAGAAATGGTAACACGCATGCGCCTCCAGTACCTTGTCATCACCAGCGTCAATCGTGACGATTTATCGGACGGCGGGGCGGATCACTTTCGCACTTGCGTTGATACTGTGAGGCAGTACTGTCCGGACGTTCGGTTTGAGCTGCTAACGCCTGACTTCCGCAACTGCCAGACAGAAGCCCTGACGATCTTGAGCCAGTCTTTGCCTTTTGTGTTCGCTCATAATGTGGAGACCGTCCCATCGCTGTATAAGATTGCAAGATCAGGCGGAGATTATGAGCGATCTCTGAATCTGCTCAGAATGGCGAAAAAAGACTATGGCGATATTCAGACAAAATCTTCGATCATGCTCGGATTGGGAGAAACCGACGTCGAGGTCGAGCATGTCTTGAGGGATCTGCGTGCGGCTGGCTGTGACAGGCTCACGATAGGCCAGTACCTAAAACCATCAGAAGATTCTCTCGATGTCGTCGAATACATTTATCCCGAAAGATTTAGCTCGTGGGAGCAAAAAGCGGCCGCGTTTGGTTTTTCCTGGGTGTGTGCGTCGCCGTTTGCGCGCAGCTCATACTATGCAGAGCAAGAGAGCGCTCTATGACGACAGCATGGCCGACGATAGCCAGCCTTGGGCCGTCTGCGGAGCATCTGGATCTGGGATTTTGGCCGCGTCCTGGACCGGCAGATGGTCTCCTCGTTTGCTTCTGTTTCGAATACTTCTTATAGTTTAGGTGGCTGATAGAAGTTGCAGCAATTCTGCAAGTGGAGGTCTTTCCGGTGGGGGGGAAGAAATGCGACCCGTCAGAAAGTCATCTCACCCAATGCGCAAGGGCGCCGTGCTCATCGTCTCTATGATATTTCTCCTGGTGTTTTCGGCTCTTGCGGTCTCGATGGCCGCAATGGCGGGAGCCAATGTGGAGCTTGCCTCGAACCACCATAAGGTCAATTCCGCCCTATCTGCGGCGGAATCCGGCCTGGAATGCGGAAGATACGTCATCGCTGACACGATTCCGCTTCTGCAAGAGACCTCCTATAACACGGTCTCGGAAGCCGAGGCCGACCAGGCGTGGGGCACGCTGTGCGCACAGGTACAAGCTCAACCCTGGGTCAATGGACAGGCACAACAAACTCAAACACAGATCACTTCACCGGCCATGAGCTTCGGAGATGTGATTGCCTCCTTTCATGTTCGGTTCAATCGAACTGATACGCACATCGTTCAACTCCAGGGAATCGGAAGTAATGGACAGGTCGTTCGGAAGGCGAGTCTTAATATGAAGATCACAAAGGACAACGAAGTCTTGAAATACGCCGTCGCCAGCCGAGGCCGAATGTGGCTTACTGGAGAATCGACGATACATGGAGATATTTTCAGCTCATGGGACCGCCCTGAAATATCGCCCTTCAACATGACCAGCGACACAGCCGTACTCGGCACGATTAATACCGTCCTGGCCCTTGAGGATATACAAAACGAATCTTACCAAATGGAGACGCTCGACGAAAATGGAAATCCCATCGATATAAACGGCAACCCGTTAGGCTCGAACTACGAGGATCGATACTACGGTTCCGATGATGAAATACAAGCTTATCATGAAGGTATCAATTATGGCCAGCCCGACGAGGACATGGCCGGCATGGATATCTCTGATTATAACACAGATGGGTATCTTTCCGGCCTAACCAATATACCCTCGTGTCCAAGTGAGCTTCGCGAGGTCGAATATTTCCCGCACGCCTCGTCGGACGACGGTGGCTACAGTATGCCCAGAGACGGAACGCCGGGCCATACGTCGAACAGAAAGCTCACGCGCCACGTTTACGAGAATCAAACGTTCACTCACATGAGACTTCCCGATAATTACAATGCATTATTCAGAAACTGCACATTTGAAGGAGTCCTCTACATCGATTGCTACAAGAGCGGCAGCAGCTATTATAATAACGTCCGCTTTGAAGACTGCACCTTTAATGGAACGATCGTAACGGATGTGCCGGAAGTCCTAAAATGGAGGGAAAATTGTCTCTACTTCACGGGTGAAGCCGAATTCAATAACAATTCCGGCCTGCAGGAAGCAACCATCCTCGCACCGCATTTCAATGTGAACCTCGGAAATACCAATCCGCAACAGAGCGAGTATAACGTTCTCACCGGCGCGATCATAGGCGGCATCGTCGATGTACGCGGCAACGCCCAGGTTTTCGGAACGATCATTTCGATGTGCGATACGACACAGTGGTCGTCGGGATACGTGACCAATATCGGGGCCACGCTCGATGACGGCGGTTCCGAAACAACGGAATTAGGTGACGTCGGCGTGATCGATATTACGCCGGATCCGGATCAAATGCTGCCAAGCGGTATCACAGCGCCGATCGTGATTATACCGATGCAGAACACATATTCCGAGGGAGTGTGACCAAAACATGTCAGAACGTAAAATGACATTCTCGATGTCTCGGAAGGGAGATCACGATGAAAAGAAAAGAAGTGTTCTGGAGTATCGTCGCATTTACACTGCTCCTGATGACGTTTTCTATCGTGGCCTTGACTACCAGCTATACTGACAACATCGCTGATGATCCGGTTTCTCTTCTAAGCAGCGACTCCGAAAAAGGTGAAACCAACAGGACCTTCATTCACAGCTCAGCGGACAACCTTGAAAGAGTCACTCAAGAATGCGAAGGTAAAAGTTCAGTTCCGGCCGCTTCCAATCGTCGCTCTAACAACCAGGCCGGCAATCCGAAGACGAATGCACGGTCCTCCAAATACAGTGTGATTCACCCCGATCTCAAAGATCGACTTACGCCAATTGAATCGAACGGGCGCGTCTATCTTGAGAATACCACAGGCATCGAGCCGTGTGAAAATGACGACGAGGGAAAGATCGAAACCATCGAATGAAATGCAGTGAATAGGGATCGAATCCGACAATCTGCCTCCAGTACATGATGCAGTACCGCCATCATTCTGTCAGGTTGATGGCATCAATTTCTTTTCTGAATCACCGTTCAACGGGAACTCCCAATTCCGGCTTTCCACAATAATGACGAACGAGAGATCAAAAGCTGACGGCTTTTCCCTCAAAAAAGCTCAAAAACCTGTCATTCTCTCTGCTCAAAATCTCAGAAAAGTGCTCTACCGGCGGAAAATCCTCAGCGTTCTTTTTGGATTTACACTTTATACCCGAAGTATAAACGCCTATAATCAATATGGCGTGATCAATGCGCATGATAAATTGAATTGCAGCATCAAGCATTTTCAGCGTTATGCCAGACGAACGTCATAACTTGTTAGCTCAGAACGTCACTCGGTTGTTGGATCTTACGGCGGAAGAACCGACCGGTCTTGAAACCTATTTGTACGACGAGGAGAACCAGCTACGTGAGAGCAACAGCGAGTTCAATCTCCCGGAGGTCGTCGGCATTTTGCCGATTCGTAATGCCGTCGCCTTTCCGGGCACCGTCACCCCGTTGGCGATCGGCCGCAGAAGAAGCAAAGCCTTGTTGGCCGATACCGAACCCAACGAATCCATCATAGGGCTTTTGACACAGCGCGATCCCGAAGTGGATACGCCGAATTTCGACAACCTCTATTCCATCGGAACGGCTGCCTCGGTGCTCAAGATCACGAAATTGCCTCATGGTCCGGTCCACATCCTCGTGCACGGCATCGCGCGCTTTCGGATCGTAGAGAAAGTGGCTACGAAGCCGTATTTGAAGGCCAGAATCCAGCCGCTTAGCACCAAGGTAAGAATGACGAAAAAACTCCGGGCGCTCATCGTGAGCGTCCGCCAGGCAGCCAACCGTGTGATTGCCCTGAGCCCCAGTGTCCCCGAAGACGCATCCGTGCTGCTGGAGAATATTGAGGACCCATCGGCGCTGGCGGATTTTCTGGCGGCCAATGTCAGCCTCGATATCGGAAGAAAGCAGCAATTGCTTGAAGAACTTGACACCGCCAAGCGATTCGAGCAAATCTCTTTTGCTCTGGCCAATCAATTGGAGGTCCTTGAGCTCAGTCATAAAATCCAGGGCCGCGTCAGAGAATCCATCGACAAGAGCCAGCGCGAGTATTTCTTGCAGGAGCAGTTGAAAGCCATTCAGTCCGAGCTCGGCCAAAAGGACATTCGAAGCGAAGAGCTCAAGCAGATCGGCCAGAACATCGCGGCAGCCAAGATGCCTGAGAAGGTGGAACAGGAGGCGCTCCGCGAGCTGGACCGACTGAGCAAGATACCCCCCGCCTCGCCGGAATACAGCGTCATCCGCACTTATCTCGACTGGGTTTGCGAGCTGCCCTGGTCCGTCCAGACAAAGGACCAGCTCGATATCCACAAGGCCCAGCGTGTCCTGAACGCGGACCACTATGACCTGCGCAAGGTCAAGAAACGCATTCTCGAATTCCTGGCCGTGCGCAAGTTGAATCCGGCGGGCAAGAGCCCGATCCTTTGCTTTGTCGGGCCGCCGGGCGTCGGCAAGACGTCGCTCGGAAAATCCATCGCGCGCGCGATGGGAAGAAGATTCGTTCGCATATCGCTCGGGGGGATAAGAGACGAAGCCGATATCCGGGGGCATCGAAGAACGTATATCGGCGCCTTACCCGGCAGAATCTTACAGGAGTTACGGAAGTGCCACAGTCGAAATCCCGTCTTTATGCTCGATGAATTGGACAAGATCGGCAGCGATTTTCGAGGTGATCCCGCCAGTGCCCTGCTGGAGGTTCTTGATCCCGAACAGAATTTCAGCTTCTCGGACCATTACCTCGACCAGCCGTTCGATCTGTCCGGCGTCATGTTTATCGGCACGGCGAATTACACCGAGCCCGTCCCGCCGGCGCTGCGCGACAGAATGGAAGTCATCGAGTTGCCAGGCTACACCGAAGCGGAAAAGCTCAGTATTGCGAGACGATATCTTGTCCCCCGCCAGATCAAAGCGCACGGCTTAAGCAAACAGAACTGCACGATCAAAGACGAAGCAATACTCGCGATCATACGAGGCTATACACGTGAAGCCGGAGTGAGAAACCTCGAAAGGAACATCGCCGCAGTGTGCAGAGCCGTCGCCACGGAGATCGCCAAAGGCCTGAAAAGGCGGGCAACGATTACCAGGAGAGATGCCGCAAAGATCCTGGGCCCGGTTCAATTCGAATCGGAACTGGCCCTTCGAACCGGGCTGCCGGGCGTTGCGACGGCGCTGGCCTATACGCCGGTCGGCGGGGAATTGCTCTTCATCGAGTCTGCATCGATGCCCGGCAAAGGTCAATTGCAGCTCACCGGCCAAATCGGCGATGTGATGAAAGAAAGCGCCCAAACGGCGTTTTCAATTGTCAAGGCCAATGCATCAAAACTCAATATTGAAACCGAAAGATTCACGAAATACGACTATCACATCCACGTCCCGGCGGGCGCCATCCCCAAGGACGGCCCCAGTGCGGGCGTGGCCATGTTCACATCGCTCGTTGGCCTTCTGCTCGGCAAGCCCACTCGGCCGGATATCGCAATGACCGGCGAAATCACGTTGCGAGGCCTCGTCTTGCCCGTGGGCGGCCTAAAGGAGAAAATTCTGGCCGCCAAGCAGGCCGGCATAAAGACCGTCATCCTGCCCGCCCGAAACAAAAAAGATATTCCCGACGTCCCCAGAGAAGCCAAAAAAGGCCTAAAACTGACATTTGTCAAAAACACAAACGAAGCCTTTAAAATCGCTCTCGGCGACTAATAGATTTTAAAGACCATCCCGTATATGCAGACTACGATATCGGGCCGATACTTTTTGACAGATGCATAGTTCTGTAAATAAATGACGTTTATGTCAGTCTTCTATCGCTTCTGTCTTCGGCAATTTTGCTTGCCACTGGTTGGCCTTTGTGTCGCGGGCGTCTCGCCCGCGCGTTCCGAGAGCATCCTGCCCTTGTCAAGAGTGGCCTCGCTCCCAGAAGTGCTTCAAAGACGTGATTGGGATTCCGCCAGTATAGCCTTCCATTTTTTAGCCTGCTCCGGCTCGCCCCAGGCTTCGTAGAGGTCAATGAGGTTGTTGAGTGACTCCTTTGTGTGCGGGTGAGTCTCACCGAGTTTGAGCCGGCGGCCTTTGAGGGCTTCGAGGAGTAGCGGTTCAGCCTTATCATAAGCACCTTGCTCTTTGTAGAGCACAGCAAGGTCGTTCTTCGTCTCCAGTGTCTCGGGATGATTTTCACCCAACTTGAGTTTTCTGCCTTCTAATGCTTCGTGGAATAAATCCTCTGCTTCCCCATATCGCTTCTGTTTGGTGCGCAATACACCCAATCCGTTGACGCTGCGGAGGGTCCGGGGATGTCCCTTCCCAGGAAGTCCGCGATTTCCGATCTCTATTCCTTGTTTGAAAAAGTGCTCAGCCTCGTCGTGATGACCTCGAGCCATATGCAGCCGGCCAAGCCCACTAAGTGCCCGGACAATACTGCCAGCGGGTGGGTGGAGAGTACTCTTTGCCTCCAAGCTCTTACGATATGCCGCTTCCGCCTCGCCGTACCGGCCCATCTCCATGTAAATGTCGCCTAAATGGTGTCCATATTGTGCCCATCCTTCCGAATCGGGATTCCATTTAGCGGTCTCCAGCGTCGTGCGTAACAATTGTTCAGCTTCTTCGTGTCGCCCCAATCCTTCATAAGTGGTAGAAAGGTTAGCCTTAAACCAGCTCAGAAGACTATCAGGAACCGGTGACTTGTCCCCCTTCGCCTCTTCAATCAGCCGTACATAAAGTGGCTCTGCCTCTCGGTACATACCCGCGTGATAGTAACTCACCGCAAGCCAGTTCATCGCTATCTTCGTAGCTCTATTATTCTCACCGAGTTCTTCTAAGCAAATATCGTATCTCCGCTTCGCCTGCTGCGCCGCCGCGGCGTAGTACCCAATGTCGGAGTACGTCTGGCGGAGCGTTTCGCAGATCGATGCCTCAACCATAGGCTCATCGACAAAGGCGCCCTCGAGCTTCTTCCGCGTGGCATCGAGAATATCATGGACCGTGGCTTCGCGTCCCAGGATGTTTCGCGCTGAGCTCAGAACGTCATTTTTAAGAAAATTCGTGATCATTTGGGCTTCGGCACGACGTTGCTCGGCTTTGATCGCAAATACCGCGATGCCAATCACTCCTGAAACCAGTACAATGAGTACCGCTGCGATACCTGTTACTAATGCCCGGTTCCTGTGGGCGAACTTTTTGAGTCTGTAGATCGTGCTCAGTGGACCCGCGATCAAGGGAGCGCTGTTTAAGTAGTTTTCAACATCGTCGGCCAGTTCCGAGGCCGAGCGATAGCGTTCTGAACGTTCCTTTCGCATGGCTTTGAGGGGAATCCATTCAAGCTCCTTATGGAGCTTCTTGGCAAGCGTGGCGATATCCAATTGGCGACTCTGTGCAACCTTGATAGCCTCCTCGCCCAAATTCGTCAGACGCGTACTTGGCGTCTTGGGATCGGTCTCGCGGATAATCTGGCGGATACGTTCGATGCCGCCTGTACGAAGTGTATCGGAATCGAAAGGTAAAGCACCGGTCAAAAGCACATACAGCAGTACGCCCAAGGAGTAGATATCCGAACGGGTATCAATATCCACGCTGGCCATATCCGCCTGCTCGGGACTCATGTATTCCGGCGTTCCGAGCAACTGGCTATCCTCCGTCGCCAGTGTCCGTTCGGTGAGGGGTTGAGCAAGGGCTTTGGCGACGCCGAAGTCGATAATCTTGGGGGTCGCCTTGTCATCCTGGGTTGAGACAATGATATTCGATGGCTTGATATCCCGATGAATGATCCCTTTCTGATGAGCGTGCTGAATGGCCAGGCAAACCTGTTGGAATAATCGTAGCCGCTCCTCGATAGTCAGCTTATGACGGTCACAATGCTCAGTAATAGATAATCCCTTAACATACTCCATGACAAAGTAAGGCCGGCCGGATTCGGTTGTCCCGGCATCGTGAACATGCGCGATATTGGGATGGTCCAGAATGGCCAAGGCCTGACGTTCGGCCTCGAAGCGGGCAATAATCCGTTTGGAGTCCATGCCCGGTTTGATCACCTTTAAGGCCACCTGGCGTCTGATGGGATGCTTCTGCTCGGCCAAATAAACGATTCCCATACCCCCTTCACCCAAAACATGCAGCAACTTATACCTGCCGATCTGGCTGCCGGGTCGCTCCATACCCACGAGGGAAGCAGTTGTATTTGCTGATAGGTCTCTCTTATGAGATGGATGGGCTTTTTCCTGTGCAGTATCCTCCCGGTCCAGCCCAGGTTTGTTGATCTCTTTTTGCGGTTCTTGTTCTTCTATGGGATCCGATTCACCGGTCCCTACGGAAAAGAGTCGTTCTAATTGGTCAGGGTCCAGGCTGAATATTGATTTTTTACGCATTGTCTCTACCGAACCTTTCTCAGGTAGAATCTGCGATCGTGCTCTAATAGTAAATTCAACGTTTAGCCGTTATCTTGCGCGATTTTTGGGAAGAATCGCTTTATTTCTTCCAATTCCTCCGCGACAAGGTCATCGGATATCACGGATTTGCGAAGATGTTCCCTCAGGAGCTTCTGGAAACGTCGTTTAACTGTCACGATCATGTTCGAGGCCTTGGCCTCATCCTCGATGCCATATTTAGCGCATAATTCCTTGAGTGAGAGAGCATCCGTTCGATCCATGATTGGCGTCAGGACACGATCATAAAAGAGATGCCAATGGACGGTCTTGCCTTCCCGATGGCAATTGGCTTCTAGCTCCTCCAGGACGCGCTCCAACAGGGACGAGACCCAGGCGTAGTTAAAAGAGTCTTCAGGCGCCAATATTGAGACGGTTTGAGACAATTCAGGAGGCTCGATCATGTGCATCGGAACGAGCTTGCCTCTGGGTGTGCGGCGCTGACGTTCATCGTGTTTTCGCACGTTGGCAAGATAACGGTTCAAGGCCATTAGCAAGAATGAGCGGAACCGACCTTTGGCCGGATCGGCCTTCTCGACGAGATGTCTCTCCAGCACCACTTCATGGAAAAAGCCTTGGGTGAGATCCTTGGCCTCTTCATTGGTATAACCTTTACGGCGGAGATAACAATAAACGGGCTTCCAATAGTGATCCAATAACGACTCAATTAATGCCCGGCTGTGCTCTTCATCTGCCGAGGCAACGCCTTCGACAATAGACCATTGCGTTGTGAGAAAGGCTTCTTCGGTGCCCCCCATGTCTGTGTAGTCATCATGACCCATAGCATCTCTGCCCACCCATGCCACGCTTTCAATCCACTGGGTCTCAGCGTACCTGGGTCCTCTCATGTTAAAGACTCATTTTTTCGATGTCCTGAGCAAGCTCAATGTGTCATTATAGCCCAGAATCCACGATTCCCGAAAGAAAATTCCATAAAAGCAAAGATTTCGCGCAAGATCGCGAATTTTTGTTGAGTTTATTGTTGGAAAGACAATTGAAACCCTTTTGAAAGGACAGAACAATGAAACAGAAAAGTAATTACAGACTCAAGTTGGTGTTTGTTGGAATGGTGGCCGCTATGGTGCTTAATAGCGGAAGTGCGAAAGCGGATTTCACCTTCGGCGAGCCCACGAATCTGGGGCCGAGCATCAATACTTCGGCGAATGACTGGGCACCATGCATTTCAGCCGACGGTCTATCAATCTATTTCGCTTCCGCCCGCCCGGGTGGGTACGGTGGCACCTATATGGGATTTGACATATGGGTAGCCACGCGCGAAACAACAGAAGACGACTGGAGCACACCGGTCAACGTTGGACTCCCTGTGAACTCTGCGCTGGATGAAACCCAGCCATGCATTTCAGCCGATGGCTTGTCTCTTTTCTTCGATTCCTATAGCCGACCGGGTGGGATAGGCGGGACTGATCTGTGGGTAGCAACACGGGCCACGGTTGA
>Ga0209427_10003462_pt1 | contig 18499 bp, 18 predicted proteins | sample DeeMarSWOR136_30_FD_187465 | JGI IMG/M metagenome (GOLD analysis project Ga0209427, IMG submission 187465) | Marine sediment microbial communities from White Oak River estuary, North Carolina - WOR-1-36_30 (SPAdes) (version 2) | ecosystem: Environmental > Aquatic > Marine > Intertidal zone >...
ATAACAGGCATCGCCAAGGATGGCGCAATCAATCTCAGTCTCAAAGTCAAGCTGTTCTAAATTGTTATCCTCATACACCTGATATAAGGCCGCCTCTGCTTTCCGGGCTTTAGCTTCAGCCTCGTCTGAGTCTTCCACAGGGTCAACGGTAAAATTAATACCGGACATTAGATATGAGGTAACCTTATCTATGAAGACCTTGGCATAGTTAAAAGTCAGGCGCTTCTCACTTCGTCTCTCCCTACCCTCCCAGTGGACACCATGATAAAAATCAAGGAGTTCTTTATAGTCCCTGAGCCTGTCCACATCGCGGCGACTTAATTCTACCGGGTTAAATCCTTCGCTCATTTTTATTGACTCCTCTGCTTAGTCTGGTCGCCTAAGGCAACCTTAAGCGCCCGCTGCACAGTGCGCCGGCTAACACCAAACATCAACGCCAACTCCGCTATCCCCTTCCCCTTACCGGTAAACAACCTCGCCATCTCTCTGGCTCGCAATCTCTTCAGCCAGCGCTGCTTGCCCCCGGGCTCATCATAAATACACTTTGGAAACGGGCAGTTGAGACAAGAGTCTGCTAAATCACAGCCCTCATCTTGATAGTGGCAATACCATTTTCCTTAGCATATATAATATCCGGATACCCTTTCAGCACCTTTCCTTTTTTCGCCATCAGATATGCACTCCTTTCAAGCAGACAGACCCTTAACAGGCAAGCTCTTCCGGGAAATAAATTGCCGTTTCATAGTCCTCAATAGCCCTCCGCAATGCATCCAGACTTATTGACTCCATCCAAACACACAGCGGACGTCGGCCGATTTCGTCCAAGCTATGAGCATCAGAGCTTTGAGTACAGGCACGCTTTTTAGGATAACCACGCATTGCCCCGGCGTTCCACTGAGCCTTATTCTGAGGAATAGTAATCTCCAGGGCACTCAGATAGTCGCTGGCATGGATTGCTGCTTTGACATGGCGCGGCTGATTCGTCTCGAGGAAACCACTGGGCCAGCGCTCAACATGGGCAGCAATGGCCAGCCCGCCCCACTCGTCTATCTTCTGAAGCACCTCTTCTGTGTCTCCGTTAGCTACGTGAATAGCATCGCCCCACTGAGGCCGGTCAAGGCCAACGTAGATGAGAAAACTCTGCAATTTCTCCATCGGGGTATCGAGAGCAAACAGGGCCAAGATATGTCCACCGACCGTGGACAACTCGATACCTGGGAAAATGCTGAGGCCTCCCCCACTGGCTACCTGTCGCATATCCTCAACTGCCTCCACGGAATTATGGTCGGTGATAGCGATCGCTTCAAGACCAGCAGCCAGAGCAGCATCAGTTATCTGCTCTGGAGTAGCGGATATATCACTGTAGCAGACTGATTTGGGGGTATGTATATGGAGGTCAACCCTCCTTAATGCCAGCTCTTTGAGTCCACTCACTGCACTATAAAATAGGTTAGCAAGCTCTAGTCACTTTGTCAAAGCCAGCATACCTTAGGTCCTGATTGACTCCGAATTGACAAAGCGACCATGGAAATACTATTATTCTGAGAAGACTTGTCACGAGAAAAAGCCTTCGGTATTGCTGGAAAATGCACATTATTCCTTTTTAATACGTGACTGCGCCAGCACGGAGAACCCTCCGGTGAAGGTCTGGGCCTTTATCGGAAAGCGTGAATCTGAGTTCAACACTAGATAACAATTGCGGAGGTGGTGGAATGACTGTTTCCCGAAGAATTGTGCTGCATTTTCCTCATAGACTGGTGGACCGGCCAATCGTCTACCGGTTGATTAAAGACTACGACCTGGAGTTCAATATCCTGAAGGCCTCGGTCACCCCGGAGGAGGAAGGGCTGATGGTACTGGAGCTCAAGGGGGAACAGAAGGACTATGACCGGGGCATCAATTACCTGGGTGAGGCCGGTGTCCAGATACAATCGCTCAGCCAGAATGTAACCCGCAATGAGGAACGCTGTACCCACTGTGGTGCCTGCATCACCATCTGCCCCACTATGGCTTTTAAACTGGACAGAAAAACCCGGATGGTCGCTTTTGATAACGACAAATGTATCGCCTGCGGCCTGTGTATCAAGGCCTGCCCCCCGAGAGCGATGGAACTGCATTTCTGACTCAAATGTGACCCGGCGATATTGAGAATTGCGAAAGGAAGCGGAATAAGTACACCATGAGTGTCAAGATAAACATCCCTTCTTATTTACAGCCCTATACTGGCGGCTCTGAGGTGATTGAGGTCACCGGTAGCACTATCGCCGAATGTCTAAACCAGCTCATCGGACAGTTCCCTGATATCAGTAAGACAATTTTTACCGAGGAGGGTAAATTATTAGACTACGCCAGTGTCTATCTCAACGGAGAGTTCGCCGACGCAGCCGAATTGACCAGACCAGTCAATAATAATGACGAACTGCACATACTGTACCTTCTCGGTGGTGGCTGATACTGACAGTACGTACCTGATATAGATAAATCTGGGGCAGAATACTGAAAGGAGAAAGAAAACCCAATGTTCAAGAACAGGATTACGGAGATGCTCGGTATAGAGTACCCGATTCTTGCCGGACCGATGGCCTACATGTCAGGACCGGAACTGATATCGGCAGTTTCCAACGCCGGCGGACTCGGCATCATGGCCTCCCTGGGCTACCAGACGACGGATGAGCTCCGAGAAGCCATCAGGAAGACCAAGCAATTGACGGACAAGCCTTTTGCGGTCAACATCACACTACTGCCTTCGGCGCGACAGGTCAAATATGAGGACTACTTCCTCACTGCTGTAGAGGAAGGGGCAAATATTATCGAGACATCGGGGCGAAGTCCCGAACCTTACATGAAGCTGCTCAAGGACGCCGGTGCGACAGTGTTGCACCGGGCGACCAGAACTAAGGACATCCAGACGGCGGAGCGCGTTGGCGTGGACGCGGTTACCATCCTCGGTATGGAAGCAGCCGGACATCCTGGACAGGAAGAAGTAGGTTCGATGGTCAGAATCCCGATAGCGGTTGATGCGGTAAAGGTACCCGTTATCGCTGGAGGAGGCATCGGTGATGCCCGGGGATTTGTCGCTGCCCTGGCGATGGGAGCCGAAGGCGTGCTCATGGGCACGCGTTTCATGGCAAGCAAGGACTGCCTTATCCACGCTAATGTTAAAGACTGGTTGTTGACTCTTGGCGAAATGGACACCATCCTCATCCAGAAGTCAATCAAGAATGCCTCCCGCGTCGTCAGGACGGAACACTCAGAAAAAATCCTAGAGATGGAGAATCGTGGTGCTAGCCTAGAAGAGCTAATGCCGATGATTAGTGGGCAGCGTGGGAGGAATGTCTACGCTACTGGTGACGTTGGCTCTGGAGCAGCGATATCAGTGGGGCAGGTCGTCGGGATGATACATAATATCCCCACAGTGAAGGAAATCATCGACGGCATGATCAGTGAGGCCAGCGTCATAATGCAGCGTCTGCAAAAGATGGGGCTGGCTGACTGAGCCAAGCAGATTAAGCAGGAGGTGACCTATATTTAGTTGGTGCTGAACTGGTTGGTGGAGAGAAGGGCGGATGGGTATTGACTCAGGAATACAATAGAAGGAGATAATGTGCTATGAAAACAAGAATGACTGAGCTATTCGGAATCAAGTATCCCATCATGCTGGCAGGAATGAACTGGTTGACTACACCCAAGCTGGTCGCAGCCGTCTCCAATGCCGGTGGTCTCGGTGTCCTAGCCGGAAACCACCAGACCCCCGACGAGCTCAGGGAGGCGATTAAGGAAATCAGGAGTCTTACTGACAAGCCCTTTGGTGTAAACCTGACCCTGGGAGTCGGCTCTGCACAGCGTGCCCCGATAGTTATCGAAGAGAAGGTGCCGGTATTGAACTATGCTCTGGGCAGGCCTCCGGAGATTGCCCCTCTCATTGAAGCGGTGCATGGTTATGGCGGTAAGGTAATCGGGACAATCGCCCTGCTGAGACACGCCCTTCGGTCCGAGCAACTCGGCGCGGATGCATTGATTATCACCGGGTATGAAGCCGCCTCACATTCCGGTAACGTCGGTGCGCTCGTGCTGGTACCAACCATCTCTGAGGCAGTAAAGGTCCCCTGCATCGGTGCTGGTGGCTACGCTGACGGTCGAGGTCTGGCTGCCGCACTGGCACTCGGGGCCGAGGGTATATCGATGGGCAGTCGTCTGGCAGCCACTCAGGATGCCGAAGTTGTTGATGCTGTCAAGGAAACCTGGGTCAACGCCAGCGAAGAAGACACGGTAATCGACCCGGCCTTCGACGGGATAAATTGTCGAGTATTAAGAAATAAGGCCGCCGAAGACCTGCTCGAGAAGAAGGCATTCCCGTTGTTCGATGCCATCTCCGCCGGCCTGCATATGAAGAGAGTATTGAAAATATCCTGGGGAGAGTTATTCCGCACGGCCAATAACATGCGAAAAATGCCGTCGGGTATCGGAGGTGGCCAGCGTGGTCTGGGTTCATCAATGCGTTTCGCCGTTGGCAGCCGACTGTTTAGAGTCGCTCTCGAGGACCCTGTAAATGGTATTCTGATGATGGGGCAGACTGCCGGTAGAATCAAAGACGTCCCCACGGTGGCTGAACTAATCGAACGCACCGTCAAGGAAGCCGAAGAGATACTGCAGAACATGAACAAGCAGTTCGCCAACTGAGAGCGAGCAAGCTAATATCAAAGTGAAATTCGACGAGAGGCGGGTACTAACATGAGGTAATTCCTGGTAGTGCCCGCCTTTACTATAGATTGCAACACAAAGCCCAACAGGGGATTCCGTTTGTTCTCGCTCTAGAATATAATAAGACTAACAGACCATTAAAGACCTGCTATGCCCCATTCTAATTACCATTCAAAGGTATAGTATCCCAACGCCGTATCAAGGAGACGACGCTGCGGGCCACCCAGCCAAAGTTGAAGAATCTTCGCATCACGTAAATATTTCTCTATATGGTAGTCATAAGAATATCCGTATGAGCCCATAAGCTCCATCGCCTTATGAGCAACCCAGATAGCCGTTTCGCAGCCGAAGTTCTGTGCAGCAGAGCACTTTGAGAGGAGAAACGGTTCGCCACTCCGACCAAACTGCCTCGAGCGAGTCATCTCGGCCACCTTCTGTTGATAAGCCCTAGCGCAGTCAATTCTTAGGGCCATTTCTCCAATAATGCTGGCATGAAGCGAACGTGACCTCACAGGTCTCCCAGCAATCTCTCTATCCTTGGTATAGTTCACTACTATCTCAAAACAGGCTTGAGCAACACCTGTTGCCCAAACGCATGTTCCAGACCGACCCCCAGCAACTATGTTGTGCAAGAGTGCTGCATCTCCGCCTGGTCCAAGTAACCGGTTTTCCTTAGGCACTCTGACGTCATCATAGAATATCTCAGCATTTATATCTGTCCAGCACATGCCCATTTTCTCAAAGGGTTTACTAAATGACAGCCCCTCTGCATCGGGTGGAACGAGGATGAGAGCAATCCCATCGTCTCCCTGCTCCGGGTCAGTCGTGCACACCGTGAGATATGCAGTATCCGACATTCCAGCACCGCTTGGCCATACCTTGTGACCACTAATAACCCATTCCTCACCGTCAAGCTTGGCAATTGTCCTTATGGTACGGCCATGCTGGGTTGGGTCCTCCACATTTGCACCACCTGCAGGCTCTGTGAGGGCCATACATGAAGCATGTGGTTTATCATCGCATACCTTTTTTACAAGCGGTTCTGCTATATCCCACCGCCCAGCCCCGACAATAGCCCCCATCACCCATCCTATGATTCCGATGTGAGTCGCCAGACCACAATCACCCCTGGCTATCTCTTCAAAAACCATGCTTCCTAATCCAGGAGCCACCCCCAATCCGCCGACTGATTCGGGATAGGCCATTCTTTGTACCCCAATATCTACCAATCCCTGGTGAACCTTCTCAATTGTATCCTTAGCGAGCTTTTCGTCGTGATGCCAGCCTCCATCAAGATCTTTACGTCTGGGCATGATTTCTTTGTCCACATACTCGTGAACGGTCCTGACAACTTCCAGATCCTCATCGGAGTAGCCTGGTGCTCCTAAGTACTTTCTTCTGATCTCTTCAATGGTTATCATTAATATACCTCCCTAAACAATTAGAAAAACACCAATCACCACCATTCATCCGTCGATTCTGCCACTCTTACCTCAGACGCCTCGTTATCCAAGAGCGAATAGCGCTGGGTTTTTCGGCGCTCTGAGGTTCGCTTGATCTATCTACCACTTCCTTTTCGAGAAAAGCACCTATCGCTCTTGCGAGGCTATATATATCCTCTTCATTCCTCTGCCCCTGATTTAGGCTTTCGAGTTTAATATCCTCTTCACCAGTATCAAGAGAGCATTCCCAATGAAAAGAATCCTCCCAGGAAGGTCCACCAAACCAATCCTTATTTATGACGACCTTTTTTGCCTTGGATATTGGGATGGAACGTTGCCTTTTAATCAGCAGTGGGTCCCTAAATTCAAAGACAATAGTCCCACTGTACTTGCTAATAATGATTTTCTTACTAGTAATATAAATTAGATAAAGCCAACCCACGACAGTAAAGAATAGACCAATTATAGCCAACAATATAAAAGGGAAACTCCATCGAATAATGGAAATGACTATCATGGAGATTCCAGACCCCAAAATCATAGTCATTAGAAGGAAATCGAAGTAATTCGATCTAAGACGCTGGACAAAACCCGGTGCTATCACCAAGGTCTGCCAGTCCCACACCTTAATTCTCCTGCTATATTTCCACGGTTCGCGCCGCTCTTCCTTATGTTGATGCCGCTCGTCTGTATACTGTTGTTGGTCTCTTTCCGCCCTTTCTTTCCACCTTTGAATTATTTCATCTCTGTCAGGTTCTCTTGATTTATCGCTATTCATCTTCCCTTACTCCTACCATCAACTACAAACCAAAAAGAGCGCCACTCACAACTATTCATCTGACGATTCTGGTAATCTTGACTATCTTCCACCGCCCACCCCTACCAAGGATTCCCTTGTATCGGGGTTCTACATGATACGATAATCCATGCTGCATAGCCCCGAACTGAATCCGACGACCAAGAGTATGACTACAATAATCACCAGTACTATTACGCACCCTCTCATCACAATACCGCACTCCATGCGGGCGGTTAATAACCTATATAAATCCCTATTATCTTCCAAGCGCCTTGTCAGTTGCTATCGAGTGGAGGGGACGTATCGTGTGCCAAGGATATCACCGTGAACGTAGAAAATCAAATCAGGTTCTTGTCGCCCCTGTCACTTAAATCACCTAACTGCTATACTATAGGTGCTAAAAACTATGTCTTGCTTTTGAAGGGGGTGAGCACCATTGTTTAAGACCAGGATTACCGAACTATTCGGCATCGACTACCCCATAATTCAGGGGGCGTTGGGGGGAGGACTGTCACGGGCCGGTCTGGTATCGGCAGTATCCAACGCTTGTGGCCTGGGGATGATAACCTCTCTCAATTACGCAACCGCCGAAGGACTCCGCGAGGAAATCAGGGAGACAAAACGTCTTACTGACAAGCCCTTTGCAGTCAACGTCACCCTGCTACCGACGATGCGGCCGGTAAACTACGAGGAATACTTTGCAGCCGCCCTTGATGAAGGGGTACGTATCATCGAAACTTCGGGGCGTAGCCCGGAACCATACATGAAGATGATAAAAGATGCCGGTGCTATCATCATGCACAAGGTTGGGGGGGCCAGACATGCTAAATCAGCCGAGCGGGTGGGGGTTGATGCCGTCAGTGTCGTCAGCTTCGAGGCTGCAGGGCATCCCCTCCCGGATGATGTCGCCTCGTCGGTGCTTATTCCAGCCTGTGTCAATGCCGTCAAGATACCGGTCATTGCTGCTGGTGGTATCGCCGACGCCCGTGGATTCGTCTCAGCACTGGCCCTCGGGGCGGAGGGAGTCCTGATGGGGACACGCTTTACCATCAGCAAGGAGTGCTCTCTGCATGACAAAGCCAAAGAATGGCTGCTCCAGCTCAGCGAAGCCGACACGATGCTCATCCACAAGGCCATCAACAACACGGAGAGGGTGGTCAAAACAGAGTTCGCCCAGAAGATACTTGAAATGGAGGAAAAGGGCACACCTGTTGAAGAGATACTCCCCCTGATAAGCGGTGAAAACGTCAGAAATGCTTACAGCACGGGAGACATAAGTGATGCCCTGTTCACCGTGGGTCAGGTGGTTGGTCTGGTACATGACATTCCCAGCGTCAAGGAGATTATCGACAGTATCGTCAGTGAGGCCAGTGCCATTGTCCAGCGCCTTCAGGATGTCACTGGCACTAAATAGCATACTAGCTACTGGTATTTCGTGACTGGAACCACTTTTGCTTCTGGTCGAGCCGCGTTACCTCATCGGTGGTCTGGTAGTTTGCCAGGAAGTCGTCGCGAAACGAGTTAAACGTGCCATCAAGGATAGTCTCACGCATCCGACGTATCAGGTTACTGATGAAGGTCAGGTTGTGGATGGTGGCCAGTCGGTAGGCAAGCAACTCCCTGGCCTTGAAGAGGTGATGCAGGTAGGCGGCTGAAAAGGTACGGCAGTTATAGCAACCACACGTAGCATCAATCGGTTGCAGCATCTCACTGAAGCCCGCATTGAGAATATTCACCCGCCCCGAAGGCGTGTACAGAGCACCGTTCCGGGCAACACGGGTAGGCAGGGCGCTATCAAAGACATCGATACCACGGGAGACGCACTCGACCAGGTCTTCCGGCGAGCCGACTCCCATCAAGTAGCGTGGTTTGTCTTCAGGTAATAGGGCCGCCGTCTCCCCTGCCACATCATAAGTCGATTGTTTTGGCTCACCGACACTCAAACCTCCGATGGCATAGCCGGGGAAATCCAACGAGGTCAGGAACTCGACCGACCGCCTTCGTAGCTCGGAGAAAACCCCGCCCTGGACAATCCCGTAGAGCGCCTGGTCCTTACGTCGCTGTGCTTTTAAGCACCTCTCTGCCCAGCGGTGTGTCCGCTGCAGCGCCTGTTCCACCCTAGCACGACTACTATCGGCAGCGCTGCATTCATCGAAGACCATAATGATATCGGCCCCAAGCGACTCCTGGTACTGCACTGCCAGCTCAGGGGTGAAGGTATGCTCACTACCGTCGATGTGAGAGCGGAAGACAACACCCTCATCACTCACACGCCTCAGTCCCGCCAGGCTGAAGACCTGATATCCCCCACTGTCAGTTAGAATAGGCCCATCCCAGACCATGAACTTATGTAAACCACCTGCCTTCTCAACCACCGAAATGCCTGGTCGAAGATAGAGATGATAGGTATTGGCCAATACCATACTCATGCCGGTATCACGGACTTCGCCAGGTGTCAACGTCTTCACCGAGCCCTGACTACCCACCGGCATGAATATCGGCGTAGGCACAGCACCGTGGGGCGTAACTAGCTCTCCGGCACGCGCCTGGCTACTAGGGCATGTCTTTATCAGGCTGAAACTAGCATGACTGGCTGACATCTCAGTTAAAAAATCCTTTTACAGCAAGATGCGGACAAAACTACGTCTGACGCTGCTCTTCCAGATAGGTTTGAAGGATAATGGCCGCGGCAGCGGCATCGTATCGTGGCTTCCTCTTTGTTTTTCGGCCGCTGCTCTGTACAAGGCGTTTAGCAGATACAGTACTGAGACGCTCGTCCCGAAGCTTTATCGGAGTTCGGGTATGACCGCGCAGCCGCTCTACAAATGCCTCTACCTTAGCCGACTGTTGTCCGGTCGTACCATCCATTAAGCGTGGCAAGCCAACGATAATCACGCCGACATCATTCTGGATTATTATGTCAATAATAGCCTTGATATCGTCTTCTTCGTGGTTACGTTCGATGATGGTAAATGGGCTGGCCAGCACGCCTCCGGGGTCACTGAGGGCTACCCCGATTCTCTTATCACCAATATCCAGTCCCATAATACGCATTATAAATTACTACCTCACCCCATGTGTCCCCTTCTCCTTCAAAGGAGAGGGGGAAGCGTGGGACTAGAGGGGCTGCGCCCCTCTATAACTCCCCTCATGCGAATTACTCTCGGACTGCAGGGGCTTACCCAGCACAGGTTGCTGAAAGATATGCTTCTACTCTATGTCTAAATCAGGTCTTTGACCAGACGCAGGGCTTCTTCCAGCTTGGTCTTATCACGGCCACCAGCCTGGGCAAGGGTAGCCCTTCCCCCACCGCCACCACCAGTCACCTCCGCTACCTGCTTAACAATATCCCCAGCATTATAGCCGCGATCCACCAGGTCAGATGTTACTGCTGCGAGGAAGAAAGGCCTGTCTCCATGAACCATCCCCAATACCACAATAGCACTCTTCAATTTGTCCCGCAGAAAGTCGCTCATCTCCCGCAGCACCTGCTGAGGGAAAGGTCGTACGGCGGCTACCAGTACCTTTACCCCTTTAATTTCCTCCACCTTGTCAAGCAGGTCTTCAGCCACCATCCGAGACATCTCCCGCTCCAGGGCCAGCATCTGCTTCTGCTCGGCATTCAGTTCAGAGACCAGACTGGAGACTTTCTCCTCAGCTTCGATTAACGAAGAACTCGCTGCCCGAGCAACATTTTCGAGGGTGGAAAAACGCTCCTCGACCAATCGTTCGGCACCCCTGCCAGTGACGGCTTCAATCCGCCGCATCCCGGAACCGATACTACCCTCGCTGGTAATCACGAAAAGGCCAATTTCACCAGTGGCAGTAACGTGGGTACCGCCACACAGCTCGGCGCTGACCACTGGCTCACCACTCTTCACCACCCGAACGGTATCTCCGTATTTCTCATCAAACAGGGCAATTGCCCCTTGGTCAATTGCCTCCCGGTAGGCCATATCTTCTGCCTTAACAGGAAGGTTCTGACGGATGCGCTCATTGACAATCTCCTGCACCCGTTGCACCTCTTCCGGCATCATCGAGGTGAGGTAGGAGAAGTCAAAGCGGAGCCGGTCCGGGGCCACCATTGACCCCCGCTGCTGCACCTCATCGCCGAGTACCTGCCGTAGAGCTGCCTGAAGCAGGTGGGTAGCCGTATGGTTACGGGCGATATCAAGTCGGCGCTCCTTATCGACAACCGCCACCACCTCATCACCCACTTCTAAACTGCCCTCGTCCAGATTGCCCTGATGGGCAATCGTGTCCGGGGTGGGGCGTATCGTATCAGTTACCAGAAAACGCCCCGATGCTCCTTCTATCTCGCCGGTATCACCCACCTGACCACCCATCTCCCCATAGAAGGGGGTTGTTTCAAGGACGACGCTGGCCTCCTGACCAACCTCTATTTTTTCCACAGACTGTCCATCAACCAGTAGCCCAATCACCCGCGATGGACAGTCTATATTCTCATAGCCCACAAAAGGCGTATTCCTGATGCCAACCAACTGCTCAAATCCGTTTGCCAAATCAGCGGAAACCCCGAACTTCTGAGCATCTTTAGCCCGCTGCCGCTGCGCCTCCATCTCCCGCTCAAAGCCATCCATATCCACAGAAAAGCCCCTTTCGGCAGCAACCTCTTTAGTGAGCTCCACCGGCAGGCCATAGGTATCGTACAGACGGAAAGCTTCCTCGCCAGAGATTTCCTTTGACTTGCTTCCTTCAATAATATCCTCAAGAATTTCAAGACCGGACTTCAAAGTCTCGTTAAACCGGGTCTCCTCAAGCTCAATGACGCGTGTAACGAAGCCCTCCCGCTCTTTGATCTCAGGATAGATATGCCCCATTTTCTCCAAAGTGGCCCGGGCAATCTCGGCAAGGAAGGGCTTGTCCAGTCCCAGCCTCAGTCCAAATAAGGTAGCCCGACGCAGCAGCCGCCGCAGCACATAGCCCCTCCCCTCGTTGCTGGGCATAACACCATCGGCAATAAGGAACGTAACCGCCCGGCCATGCTCCGCTACCACCCGCATAGCGTGGTCCGCCTCTTTGTCAAGGCCATACTCTTTACCGCTCAATCCCACGATTCGCTCAATCAGAGGGGCAAAAAGGTCTGTTTCGTATACCGTCGTCTTACCCTGCATGACCACGGCCATCCTCTCTATTCCCATACCGGTATCAATACTAGGCTTGGGTAATAGAGTACGGTTCCCTTCCTTGTCCTGGTCATATTGCATAAAAACAAGGGTACCGATTTCATTAAAGCGACCGCAGGCGCAATTTGGTGCGCAGGAAGGTTTGCCACAACCAAACTCTTCGCCGAAATCATAGAAGATTTCGGTATCCGGCCCGCAAGGCCCAGAATCGCCGACCGGACCCCAGAAGTTGTCCCCTTCGCCAAACCTTGATATTCTTTCCTCAGGAAGTCCTATCTCTCGCCAATATTTAAAAGCTTCGTCGTCGTCGAGGAAAATAGTCGCCCAAAGCCGTTCGGGGGTGATTCGCAGGTACTTTGTGACAAACTCCCACGCCCAGGCAATGGCTTCCTTCTTGAAGTAGTCACCGACACTGAAGTTTCCCAGCATCTCAAAGAAGGTAAGGTGAGTGGCATCCCCCACTGACTCTATATCGGTCGTACGGAAGCACTTCTGGCACGATGCCAGTCGGGGGCCGGGAGGAACAACTTCACCCAGGAAGTAGGGCTTCATCTGTACCATGCCGGCACTGGTAAGCAGCAGGGTCGGGTCGCCGTGCGGTATCAGTGAAGAGCTTGGAATAATCTTATGATCCTTGTCCTCAAAGAACTTCAGAAACGCTGCCCGTATTTCGTCACTATTCAACTATTACTCCAGGTTTTTAATAAGGGGAATTATGTCTGATTTTAGTGCACCAGCCGCCACCTGTCAACGAGGCTGGAAATCTTAGACTATACCCAGCCACTGATGACTTAATTGACAACCCACCCACAGTCCCTTAAACTGGTTCCTTGTATGGTAGATATTGTAACCGCCAGTCAGCAGCTGGCCGAAGCTTTCAAAGGACAGGACGCCGATTATGTCGAGGCCCGGCTGACCGAGGGGGAGACAAGCCACATCACCTACCGCGGCAGGCAACTGGAGTCCATCGGGCGGTCGAGCGCTATCGGTGGCAACGTACGGGCACTGGTGAAGGGTGGTTGGGGTTTCGTTTGTTTCAATGACCTCAGCGAGCTACCGGATAAGGTAGCACTGGCAGTAAAGCAGGCCCAGTTCGTCGGCAAGGAAGAAAGCCAGCTTGCCCCGGCAGAGCCAGCAGTCGAAACCGTCCCCTCAACAATCGCTGAAGACCCTGCGAACGTGTCCCTCGCCGAAAAGAAGCAACTTCTCGATGAATATAACGACATTATCTGCCGCTATCCCAAGATACAGACCTCAATGATAAACTACAGCGACAGCCAGAGAAGGACTATATTTCTGAACTCAGCGGGCAGCCGGATTGAGCAGGAACGCAGGGACGTTGCTCTGAGACTGGCGGCTGTAGCTGCCAGCAATAGTGAGGTCCAACAGGCAGGTATAAGCCTGGGTGGGCTGAATGATTTCGGTGCTGTTCGCGGGTTACATTCAGAGGCCGAGCAACTTGCCAAGCGGGCGGTAGACCTGCTCTCAGCACCCCATGTGAAAGGGGGAGAGTACACCGTTGTCCTTGACCCGATACTGGCTGGTGTCTTCACTCACGAGGCCTTCGGGCACCTGTCCGAGGCCGATTTCGTCTACGAAAATGAGCAGTTCCGCCAGATAATGACACTGGGCAAGACCTTCGGCGAGCCCCATCTTAACATTGTTGATACAGCCACCTTACCCGGCCTGCGCGGCAGTTACAAGTACGATGACGAAGGCGTCCTCGCCACCAAGACCTATCTCATCAGGGAGGGTAAACTGGTCGGCCGTCTGCACTCTCGTGAAACAGCCGCCAAGATGAAAGAGGCCCCCACCGGCAACGCCCGCGCCATCAGCTATCGCTTCCCGCCAATCGTGCGCATGACCAATACCTACATCGAGCCGGGGTTGGCCTCTCTCGACGATATTATCAGCGAGATTAAAGAGGGTGTCTACGCCAAAAACTGGTACGGTGGCGTCACCAGCATGGAGATGTTCACCTTCTCCGCCGGTGAAGCCTACATGATACGTGACGGCAAGGTCGCCGAGCTGCTGAGGCCAGTAGTCCTTACCGGCAATGTTTTCAACACCCTGAAGAATATAGACGCCATAGGTAATGACCTCGACATGAACCAGGGTGGCGGCTGCGGTAAGGGGGGCCAGTCCCCGTTGCCGTGCAGTAACGGCAGCCCTCACATCAGAATTCGGAACTGCCTGGTCGGAGGTAGATAGGTGGAGGAAATCCTTAACCGTGCCAGTAAAGTAGCCGAGGAAGCCGAAGTATTTATGGTCTCCTCGGAGGAGACACCGGTTGAATTTGAAACCAACCGCCTCAAACATATCCAGAGCAAACAGAGCACCAACGTCGCACTCCGCATTGTCAAAAACGGTAGGATTGGCTATGCCACCACCACGCGGGTAGACGACATCGAAAACCTGATTGCTAACGCTGTGGCAACCGCCGAGTTCGGCACCACCGCCCACTTTACGCTGCCATCGTTAACCTCCTACCCGAACATTGAAGTCTTCGACCCTGATGTCGAGAAGGTAACCCAGGAGCGAATGGCGGAACTCGGCCAGGGGATGATTGACGCACTAACAAAACACACACCAGAGCTTATTTGTGAAGCGGCAGTGACCCGCATAATCGCGTACGTCAGCATCATAAATTCCCGCGGGGGACAGGCCAGATACCGGCAGAGTGCCTTCACCACAGCCATTGAAGGCCAGCTAATCCGGGATACCGACATGCTGTTTGTCGGTGAGCACTGGAGTTCCTGCCACCCCCTGTTAGAACCTGGAGATATCATCAGAGCAGTGCTCCAACAACTTGAGTGGGCGCGGGAGCAGGCATCGGTACCCACGAGGTCACTGCCGGTCATCTTCACCCCTCACGGGATAGCCAGTGCCTTCGCCGGACCAATTATAGCCGCCTTTAACGGCAAGACCGTCCTCGAAGGGGCCTCACCGATAGCTAAAAAGCTGGGGAAGGGAGTCTTTGACAAAAGGCTATCGCTCCGTGACGACCCAACAATTGACTACCGACCCGGCAGCAGCCCCTGCGATGCCGAGGCTGTTCCCAGCGAGGCCACACCACTTATCACCGAGGGGACTGTCAGCAGTTTCTATTACGACCTGCAGACGGCTGCTCTGGCCAAGACCCGTAGCACCGGCAACGGCCACCGAAGCCAGGGAGGACAACCCAGCCCTCTACCCAGCGCCCTTGTTGTTACCCCGGGTGATGCTACTTTTGACGACATGTTGCACGATATCAAGGAAGGGCTGGTGGTCGAGCAGCTGATGGGTGCTACCCAGGGTAACATCCTGGGTGGCGACTTCAGTGGTAACGTCCTGCTGGGATACAAGGTGGAAGGTGGGCAGATTGTCGGGCGGGTCAAAGACACCATGGTCGCAGGTAATGTCTACGAGCTTCTCAAGCAGGTAGCCGCCATCGGCAGCGACGCCAGATGGGTAGGCAGCTTCCTCAACACCCCCTCGATATACTGCCCCTCAGTGTCTGTGGCCAGTAAGTAGGCAATTCTCAAATTGGTTGAAATGACGCCCTATATCTATTGACCTGTTCTTCACAACCTGTTCTTCGAGAAGTCCCACATCATATTCTTTACCATCAGTTGAGCCAGCATTTTTTTGAAGAAACTGGGTTTTCTGTCAGAAGCAAATTCAGTCTTATCCTTATAATATTGATAGTCTGCTTGATAATGCTCTTTATTGTACTCGGATATTGTTTTGAAAAGGTAAAAATGTAATATCTGCCTCAGTGTTGGCGTACTTTTCTGTCCTTGTTTTATTCTGTCAATTAGCGTGTTAAATGCCTTCGTGACTTTTTCTTGATTCCATGCAATCTCTTTTTTTGTCTTTGTCGCAACTCCGAGTTCAGCACATGAGACAACATCAAAACCAAACGTGGTGAATATACCTTTCATATATTCATTCGCTTGTTTTGCTCCAAACATGGCACATACTGCCATCACCATGGCATATTTACCATAAAAAGGTGGTCTATGCGACATGAAACCCAGCCTGCCCATGAAATCCTTCATTAGTGCCGGAATATGATTAACATTTATTGAAGATGCAAATATGACTCCATCAGCATCCATTATCTCTTGGATAATCATATCCCTGTCATCTTTCAGTGGACAGTGCTCTTCCCCGTAGAGGACACAGCCATAACATCCTATACACTTCTGTAAATTCAGCTCACCAAGCATCAGTAATTTGTAGTCAATATCGGGGTAATCTTCCTCTATTTTGCTAAGCACTTCATAAGTATTACCTCGATGCGGGCTACCACAGATTGCGAGTATTTTCACTCCATACCTCCGATCTTAATTCCTTGACAAAGTATACTGCTCTCTAATCCCTTCCTGTGCCCCATAGTATATTCATAGTGTCGGGCTGTCAACCCTCTGCAACGACTATACTAGTGCTATCAATCATCGTCCTTAGCCCCCTCTCCTTGACCGTCCTCACCGGACGTTGTACCATTTAACTAGAACCCATTATTAAGGCTGTCTATTACAGTGAGTAATCTCGCCAAAATCAGGGCCCGACCAAAGCTCGAATCGCCAGTTATGCTGGCTGCCTGGCCTGGTGTCGGTAACGTATCGATGATTTTAGCCAGCTATCTACTGAAGAAGCTGGAATTCAAGACGTTGGGTGAGATTGAAGCCTCCTATTTCTTCGACCCGATTGGAGTTGTCGCCAGTAACAACGTGGTAGAAGCCCCCCAGTTCCCCCAGAGCCGTTTCTACTATCGCAAGGGCACTAACGAAGCAGAACGCGACCTGATACTTTTCATTGGTGATGACCAGCCAGCCACCAAAGTGTATGAGCTAGCCAGAGCTGTCCTCGATGTCGGTGCCGCATTTCAGATTGAAAAAGTAATCACCTGTGCCGCAGCCCTGACACGAATTCACTTCACGGAGCAGCCCCGGGTCTGGGGAGTAGCCACCGGCCAGGAAATGACCACAGAATTGCAGGAATATGACCTGGTACATCGTGGCAACCTCCAGATTGCCGGGTTGAATGGCCTGCTCCTTGGAGCAGCCAAGGAAAGGGGAATCAACGGTATCTGCTTGCTGGGTGAGGTACCGGCACACGCGTCACGAGTCGAGAACCCGATGGCTGCCCTGGCAATTCTGGAAGTTCTGTCCAGGATGCTCGGCATCGAAGTAGATACTACCGAACTTTCCGAAACAGCTAGCGAAACAAAGGAGCAAATCAAGCAGGCAACAGCCGTCGCCATGGGCGAGTACATTGAGCATTTTACCCAGCCTATCTGGCAACAGGGAGATAATGGTGAAGAGTTCGATGACGAAGAAGACGATGAGGAAGATTGAGCTACGGTCAATCTCTCCTTCAGGGGATGTTTAGGTGTCAGTCGAGGAAGCGATAGCTAAGCTAAAAGATAACGACCTGTCAGACTCCAACCTGGCCGAATTATCAGGTCTTGATACACAGCAAATGACACTGTTCGAGCAGACCTGGACAAATATTGAAACGGAACAGAGGCGTCGGATAGTCGACCATCTGGTCAGATTGGCCGAAAAGAATTTCGGGCTCAGCTTTGACAGCATCTTCAAAACCCTCCTGAAAGACCCAAGTGCTGAGATAAGGAGCCAGGCAATTGAGGGGCTATGGGAACACGAGGAGCCCTCACTGGTTCCACTGCTTATCAGCCTGCTCGAGGAAGACGATTCGGTGAAGGTCCAGACCAAAGCAGCGGTTGCTCTGGGCAGGTTTGCCATGCTCGCTGCATATGGTAAGCTCGATGAAGACGATGTCACAAAAATAGGCCAGGCCCTGCTGTCCGTGATTAATGAAGAAACCAAGCCAGTAGATGTTAGATGTGTTGCCCTGGAGGCAGCCGCCCCGCTCCCTCTGCCCGGAGTCAGCAAGGCAATTAAGGAAAACTACGACAGCAGTGATGACAGGCTATTAATAAGCTCCATACGTGCCATGGGTACAAACTGCGACCCATCGTGGCTGCCAATATTACTCGGTGAGTTGGAAAGCACCGATGCGGAGAGACGCCGTGCTGCGGCCACCGCCCTCGGTGAACTCGAAGAAGAATTGGCAGTTCCCCAGCTTGCCGAGCTGCTCTATGACCCCGATATTGATGTGCAGATGGCATCCATCGAGGCACTGAGTGACATTGGTGGTGCTGAAGCCAAGGAATACCTGGAGCTATGCTTGCAGGACGCCGACGAAGATATCAGTCTTGCAGCCGAGGAAGCCCTCATTGACATGGAAGACGAAGAGGACATGGAATCTTTCTTCGGCTGAAGTAATTACAGGACAATATGACTGACAGCAGTAAGATAGCACTACGTAGTAAGAGACTCTCCGATGTCAGAAATGACTACGACTGGCAGAGGGACCACGAATTGGCCCGACTGGATGCCACC
>Ga0209427_10003463_pt1 | contig 18490 bp, 12 predicted proteins | sample DeeMarSWOR136_30_FD_187465 | JGI IMG/M metagenome (GOLD analysis project Ga0209427, IMG submission 187465) | Marine sediment microbial communities from White Oak River estuary, North Carolina - WOR-1-36_30 (SPAdes) (version 2) | ecosystem: Environmental > Aquatic > Marine > Intertidal zone >...
CCCCCATTATTGCGTCTTTTGGCGATACAGCCATAACTTTTAATGGACCTAAACCAGATTATAAGAACGCAAATGTCCTTTCTCCGCTTGCTTATAAGCACTGGCCCTTTGAATGGGTCATGCCATCACATGGAGAAAGTTACGCCAAAATTTGGATATATCGAAGGCTTTCCGGAAGGGATAATGATGGACAAGCTATGATTGACTCGACAACCGGCAACCCAACTTATTGGGGGTTATCGGGCGATCCCATCAATCAAACAGGATGGATTGATGAAGAACCCCAGGATCGCTTCATGATGATCTCTACTGGTCCATTTGATCTTGAACCAAACGAAAGTAACTCTATGACGATTGCTGTGATCGCTGTGACAGATTCAAACTATTTTGGCACGATACCAAAGTTAAAGGAGAGAAGTGCTGAAGTACATACTTTCTTTCGTAAAGAAATGAAAAAGCTGACTGGGATTCAAGCCGATTATTCGTCATCAAATAAAATAAGTAGTTTCCAATTGTATCAGAATTACCCCAATCCATTTAATCATTCCACTCAAATCAAATTTCACATGAAAAAAAGCGCCAAAGCAAGGTTGATTATTTATAATGTACAGGGTCAGTTTATAAAAGTATTGCTTGATGACTTCAAAAATGCCGGATCACATCAAGTCGTATGGGACGGAACAGATCAACATGGACAACAGGTTTCTTCTGGCTTATTTTTCTATCAATTGAAAAGTGGCGATAAAATAGTAACCCAAAAAATGATTCATATTAAGTAAGGATGGTGATAATGCCATGAAAATAAAATTTTTAATTGTGATCTGTATGGTGGCATTCTGCACTGTTGTTTATTCAGAAGAAGCATTAAAAGACCACTTGCAAAAAAGTACGGTCGAATCCACCAAATATTTTGACATCAACCGAATAAGCTGTTCAATCAGAAACAATGCTATTTTTGCCAGGCATCCGATTACTGGTAATAGTGATTTTCGATTTGATGAAAATTATCTCATTTACACTTCGGGATTTTGGATCGCAGCAACAGTGAATGGGGAAATAAGAGCATCGGCAGCAGACTTTTCAAGTGATTGGGTCGGAGGAGCTATTGACGAGCAGGGCAATCCGTATGGAAAAGAGGATTCCACCTTTCGTGTCTATAAAATTTCAAGAGGTGATAACGCTACCAATAATCCAGATTATGCCCAATGGCCCATTGATTTGGGTGCGCCCTCTGATGGGCAGGGCAATCCGTTACTAATTGGTGACCAAACGTTGTGGTGTAGTTTTACGGATTTATATGTGGAAGGAAGGGAATACTACAATATCTGTCCTCCACTCGGCGCTGAAATTCATCTGACTGTTTGGGGCTGGAAGGATATTGATAACATCATGTTTCTCCGGTGGAAAATCTTTAACAAAAGCAAGCAACCCTGGGATGATGTTTATTTGGGAATTTTCATTGATCCTGATATGGGAGATCCTCGGGATGAATTTACTGGCTGCGATAGCACGCTAAGTCTTGTGTTTGATTATGAGTCTTCAGCGGACGAGTTTATAAAAAATAATCATGCTGTTGGATATGTCATGCTGGAATCGCCGATTATACCTTCAACAGGAGATACTGCTTTTACATTTTATGGAAAAAAGTTAGATTATAAGAATGTCCCTGTTATGGTGCCAAAGATAAGAAAATCTACTTCAGACGGATGGCGTAGCCCACCTTATTTGCAAGAAAGAACAGCGCAGATTATATACAATCGTTTGCAATGTTTGGATTACGATGGAAATCCTGCCATCAATCCAATTTCTGGATTGCCATCAAAGTGGACATATTCAGGTGATCCAATTAGCGGTACAGGGTGGTTAGATGAAAGAGCGATGGATCGATACATGATGATTTCAGTCGGTCCGTTTGACATGGCGCCGGGAGATACAAATTCCGTGATGACGGCTATTATTCCAATTCGTCGCCACAATCGTTTAACTTGTGTTTACGATTTGAAGCAAGAAGCAAAAGCCCTGCAGTCCATGTTTCGGAAATCGGCGGGATTTTTTACGGAGAAGGTTTATGCGCAGGTTGGAGAAACTGGTGTTAAATTTCCGATAAAATTAATAAATTCGTCCCTGGTTCAAAAGATCAAATTTGATGTTGAATTTCTGTCTGATGAAATAGAATATGTGGAAGTATTGCCTTCTGGGAGAGCACATGATTTTTCAGTGATTACAGATTTAGATACAACAAGAAATATTGTTCATGTTATCATGGAGGCAACAAAAAATTTTATATCAGTTGGAAATAAAACCATTGCAAATATTATAGTTGATATTAAATCCTGCCTAACCAGTTCAACTGCAAATATTGAAATCAGAGATATAAAAATAACAGATGAATTCAATAATGAATTTAAACTTGAAAAAGTGGATGGAACGATTAATATCGAACAATTCCCTGCGCCACCAAGATTATTAACGCCTATAGACAGCTATGTTGCGGACGGAATTGGAGTCCATTTTTCATGGACACACACTGAAGGCAGTCATCCTAATATATATGTTTTAGATTTCAATGAACCATTTTACAGCAAAGCAGCCACAGATACATCATTAACACTTGCAATGCGAGAGTTTGTACTGAGAGGAGAATACCCACCATACGTAACATGGACTGCAAAGATAGCAAATTATGAGACGCCAATTTCTTCACCGGACACCTTCAAATTTGAATTGCCATCTGCGGAGAAACTAAACTTCGTCAATCATTTGTACGCAATTCATATTCCAGAAGAGCCGGGTTTTTGGCAAAGCATAGTGGACTATTATTTCCAGCCCCCTTTTCTCTATGTATTTGTGAATTATAAGGACACAAACACGAATCAATCATTTTTTCGTTTATTTGTTTTTGAAATATTTGAAGATTTAGCCGCTATAATTAATACCCAAGAAATTGATTATGATTTTACAGATGGGTATTTCAGGATTCGAGACAATGAAGCATATATCTATGCAAATTATTCTTTAAAAACATATCAAGTTAGTGACAATGAGACATTCACCCATCAGAAATCGTTCGCCATGAATTTTTCTGCTCATGGGATGCAATTATACAAAGATTATTTAATATTTTCTTCCACCTCAAAAATTTTCATTTATTGTGTGAACAGCCTAACAGATATCAAAAAAGTCACTGAGCACAATATTTCTGATTGGCCTGTACCGGATCCAGGGAATGCTCACCATCGGTATGATAATATGATGGTAATTAAGGATGATTATCTAGTTTTAGCTCAGGGAGATTGGGGAATTTTTGATATTTCGATTCCTGATTCATTTAAGTTGATAAAACGGGTCGAAACTCCGGGACGGGCGACCACAATTGATTATGAAAATGGTTTCGTTGTAGTTGGGTCAGCAGATAATTGGCTTGGTATTTATGACGTTTCATCAAAAGATAATCCGATATTACTCCATGCTGAGCATTACAATGATCTCGGCATTGGAAAAACATACAATAAAATTGATATGCTGAAAATCACTGGAGGGATAATTTATTTTGAGAATTGGGGACTTGTTGGTCTTCAAGCCTGTCATTATGAACCTGGAACATACTTTATCTTAGATGGTATTTTGAGTATTTATGATCCGCTTATTACCAATACAAAAATTTTTAGTAAAAGAGGAAATGAGATTAATATCTATCAAAACAAACTTTCAACCTCTGTCACCTCAAAATTTTCACATCACTCATTAACGTATTATTTGTTTCAAAATTATCCCAATCCGTTTAACAATGCAACCCAAATCAATTTCTATCTAAAACAGAGTGCCAAGGTAAAATTAATAATTTACAATATCCGGGGACAATTGGTAGCAACACTGCTTGATAAATTTAAACAAGCAGGATTACATGCGATTTTTTGGGATGCTTTGGATAATTCGCACCAACCGGTTTCGTCAGGACTATATTTCTATCAACTTAAAGTTGATGAAAAAATAATCACAAAAAAGATGTTGCTTTTAAAATAAAGATTTTTCATATTATCTCTGCAAAGTTCTACAACTCTTGAAAACTTTGATAGTAGCCCAACCTGGCTAAGCCAGAACCAAAAAGACAGGAATAGAACGCGTTCTATAAAATCTTTGTTCATTGGGCAAGAAGTTGACTCTTTAGCCTAAATTATTCATGAATTTTAACCACGAAGGCACTAAGTAAAAAATAATCAATAAAGCAAACCAAAGTTAAAATAGAAACTCGGTTTTACATAATTAAATCAATATTAATTAATTTCATTTTGCTTTTAAGCTGAGGCTTTGTGCCTTAGTGGTGAGTGAATTTTTCAGGTTAGATAAGATTGAAAAACGGAGATAATAATGATCCAGATCGATGGTTCCTTTGGCGAAGGCGGCGGGCAGGTATTACGGACGTCATTAACCCTTTCTTTAATTACAGGGCAGCCATTTGAAATTTATAACATTCGTGCCAGAAGAAAGCGCCCCGGCCTTCAACCGCAGCATTTGAAATGCGTTGAAGCAGCCAGCCTTATCAGCAACGCGGAGGTAAAGGGCGATAAAATCGGATCGATACATCTTATTTTTAAACCAGGTGAAATTCAGCCGGGGCATTACCGAATCGATATTGGAACGGCTGGTTCGACATCACTCGTTCTGCATACTGTTTATTTACCTCTGTCACTGGCAAAAAGCGAATCATCACTAACGATCACTGGCGGTACCCATGTACAGTGGAGTCCCTGCTATCATTTTCTATCGCTGCATTGGCTTCATTATCTTCAAAAAATTGGATTCGATTTGAAGTTAAAAATGGATCGGGCGGGTTTTTACCCCAAAGGAGATGGTAAAATTCGTGTTGAAATATTTCCGGTTGAAAAATTAATCCCGCTTGGCATTAAAAACCGAGGTGAATTGAAAAAGATCAGTGGTATTTCCGCAGTTGCCAATTTAGACTTCAGTATTGCAGAAAGACAGCGAAATCAATCTTTAAAACAGTTGGAGAGAGTGGGATACGACGCTTCCATAGCCATCGAAAAAATGCCCTCCCGCTATAAAAATACAATGATGTTGCTCCAGGCAGAATTTGAGAATGGACGTGGCTGTTTTACTTCGCTTGGCGCAATTGGTAAACGAGCCGAAAAAGTTGCCGATGAAACAGTAGCAGAACTTTTGGAGTATCTGGAATCTAATGAATGTATTGATGAGTATCTCTCTGATCAATTAATTTTACCTCTTTCAGTTGTTCATGGTCAATCTATTTTTTCAACGTCAAAAATTACCAATCATTTGTTGACAAATGCAGAGATAGTGAAAAATTTTCTGGATGTTCAGATTTTTGTTGAAGGCGATATCGGTAAAACTGGTTATGTAAATATTATTGGGAGGACAGGATTATCAAGTTACAGATCATAACGTTATTTTGAATGAGGTGAACTTTTTAAAATTAGGGCACAAAAATTCATTAATTGAAAATGATAACACCATTAAAAAGATGGATTGTCCGATAGTTATCTATTCCCGGATATCAGGTTAATTGTTGGACTTCATGGATAATGAGTCCAATCTATCTTTAGCCTGTTGTAAATTTGGTTTTAATTTTAGGGTTTTCTGATACATTTTTTTTGCTTTTTTTAAATCACCTTTTATTTCATAATTTATTCCCAGGGCGAAATAAGCTGGCGCATAATCTGGATTTAATTCTAATGCCTTATTAACCAAATTAATTGCCACCTCATAATCCATTTTTTGGTAATATACAGTAGCATTCTGAATAAGTTCTGCAGGTGTTTGAGGTGATGCCACCAACAATGAATCATAATATGAATCCAGGTATCTTTTGGCTCCTCGGTCAAAACGGTTCATCATATACACCTGGCGGTAAATTTGTAGCGCTCGCTCTGGTTTGCCCAATAATTCGCATCTGAGAGCATCAAACACAAGTTCTGTACTTTGATAATAATTCTCCACGACTAACCTGACAAATTCCCGTTGCTCGAGAGTTGAATCGATGTTTGTGAGATAAGGAAACACCGATTCTCTATAGTTCGCCAATAACTGTAATGCTTGATTCCAATTCGATGGAGTATCTACGGTCTTTGGAGCAGAGAATTCTAAATGCGGTATATTTTCTCTGTTAATACGAACTCCTTCTGCTAATTCTTTAATAATCTCAGGTCCCATAATGAAAGAGTCCAGAATTTCATAGATATTATCCATCCCGATTGCAGTTAAATTCAATATGATACCAGGATCATTTAGTTTGTTCGAAATATGGTTGTAATCAATTCTAAATTCAGGATCGATACTCCCAATTAATAATGCATATTGATTTAAACAGTCATTGTTATACCAGAGAGTCGTACCAGGAAATATTGAATGAAAAGTATTTATTAAAACTTTAAAATCTTCAATTGAGATTTTAAATATTGGAATCGCACATGACATGATACCACCAGGATTAAGATGTTCTCTGCACGTTCGGAAATATTTGGAAGTGTATAGACTTGCATTTCCATCAAAAGCAGGATGGACGATGTCATTAAAAATGATGTCATAATTTTTATTCGATAATGATATGAAATTGCCATAATCTACGGGAATAATGTGCAGGTCAGGATTCGATGCCAGATCATATCGATTAACATTAATAAGGGACGAAGCTGTTACAATTTCGGGAGTATTTTCAATACAATCAACTTGTTTAACGTGATGTAAAAAAATGCTTTTTAAGGTTTCTCCATCTCGAAATCCAATCGTAAGAATCATATCCGGGTTGGAATGTAATAATAAAGGTAAATGTCCATGTAACCGTTGAATGGTCAACCAATCTTTAGATGTACCAGCGACACTCATACCGTTTGAGATTAAAGTCAGATGATTTTGGGATACATCCTGGTGAATTGTTACAGTTGTATTGATTCCTTCTTTAACGTATAAAACTTTATTACCCTTTTTAGCGTTTTCGAAAAGTCGAACAATCATATTAGCCGGCATAAAAAGTGACAGACAAAAAGTTATGGCGACAAACGCAAATATTATGGAAGTCTTAAAAATTTTACCATACCTGAGAGTAGCAAGAAATAGAATAACCAATCCGATTAAAAAATTTATTAGAGCCAGAAAAATAATACTTTTTTGAATGCCAACATTTGGCAGAAGTAATAGCGCGGTTATATTTAAACCTAAAATATTACCAATAGCATTTGCCGCATAAATACTTCCGATTTTTTTGCCTCTTTCCTCAAAATTTGTGAGATAAATTTTGCAACCTAAAGGAACCGTCATTCCTATGAGAGTTGCAGGTAAAAAGAGGATTATCGATGAATCATAAAAGTAAACAATAGCTCGCCAACTCCAGTTAGTTGAATCATGCAATAAACTTAATAGATTTTCGTTAAGTGCATATAATTGAGGAATTAGCATTATTGAGATGATTCCCAAAACTCCAATGATGATTTCAATAATCGCAAATTTGGAAAAGAGATTCCCCTTTTCTAAAAATCGTGGATAGAGAAAAGCACCGATAGATACCCCAGCAAAAAAAACAGTTAACATGATATGAATAGTATAAGTGTTGTTTTCTAAAATATAAATGAAACTCTTTAGCCAAAGAACTAAATACGATATGGATAAAAATCCTGATATACTTATCCCAATTACTAAAGCTCGTTTTAATAATGGCGATCCTGTAATTGTTACCTGGTCCAGGTGTTTAAGTTGTTGATCATAAAATTCAGTTTCCAGATAAACTGTTGGTTCAATTTTTTTTAATAAAAATCGAACCACAGTAGCAATAAAAAGGCTCAAGACTGCCCCGAAAATGAGAGTTTGTCTGACACCAAAAATTTGCAAGAAAACAAATCCGCTTAGATAACATCCCAAAACCGCACCAAGCATTATGATACCGTAAAGATTCCCAATTTCTCGGCTGACTCTATTAGATGATTGTATAAAAAAACGACTGAGAATGGGGAAAGTTGCTCCTATCAATACGGAAGGTGTAATTAATAGCACGAATGTAATTAAAAATTTGAAAACACTCTTTAAAACAATTAGATCACCAGTGTGCAGGAAAATGATTTTATTAAGAGGTGTTAATACCGGAAAAATAATCAAAAGAAATAAAATATAAAGTCCAAGTACAAGCTCAAACCACATGAACATCTGAAGTTCATTCCGTTTCTTATCAATCTTTTTGCCAAAATAGTAGCCGCCAATAGCCAATCCTAAAATAAATGTGACGAGAACAAAATTGGTAACAAAATAAAAGTTACCGAATACTAACTTGAACAATCGGATCCATACAATTACAAAAATTGATACACTAATGCCAGAAATCAAGAACAAAAATATAAGCACTTGACGAACTATTGTATGACGAAAATAACTTATATTATCTACCATAATAGCGGATTTCTAACTTTAATGAATTTAGGGCGTTGAATTATATAAATTAACCGTTTTGTCGAATTATTGATATTGATTATATTTGAGTTAAGAGGCATAAAATGGGACTGTTGTTCAATTAACGTCCCTCAAAGTAATATAATAGATTTAAATAAAATAGATTAAATATACAAAATAAAATTTAAATTTCAAAAGCCATTTTTTGTTATCTCATATAAAAAAGCGATGTTCTCAAAAAGGAGGGTCAACCTGCGAGAACATCGCTACTTGTTCTGGGCACTTATAAAAAGGGGGAAGTTATTTTAAAAGACAAATCTTTCTAAAATTTTTATAGTTGATTTCTATGGGTTGATTAATATCAAACCATGCTGGCAGCATGACTACGCCTTGATGGATTTGTGTATCAGAAATTGGTCCTCCGAAAGGAACACCTTCATCAAGAGGGAACATATCGATGCTGTCAGGATGCTTGCCTGGAGACCATCTTTTGCTATTTTGTTCAAAGACTAAACATTCAGGTGTAAAATTGTCATTCACAAATGGCATGGTTGATACTGAAAAAATGAGCGGAGTAACTGATTTATTAATTATTTCTTTTGCCAGCTTTGAAATTCGTTGATTGTAAGCGATCAACATTGTTAAATCAATGTGACCTTGTTGAGATGATCGAATGAATAATGGAGTGATTTGAGTTTCACCAGGTATTCTTTCTAAGATTTTTGACTTTGAGCTAACATTAAGAACTTTGATAAATCTCATTGTCAATTCATTGCGTGGCGCAGAAATCGCAGAATAAAAAGTCGTAAAAATGATACCTATCGCGATAACAACTTTTATTAAGTTCAATTTCATAACCATTCCTTTCATTAAATCAATAACAAAATTCTAAATTTTATTATCATGTTGTTCTACTCCTATTTTGGCAATTACTATGCCATTGATAAAACGTTGGAGTAATTACTTTATAAATAATAATATGTATCATTACCGATTTTAAATGAACAATGCAACTAATACAAGTTTAATAACTAAATTGGATACAGTGTCTCATTTTGAATACAGAATTGAGATTCAAGAAAACAATATTATTCCAACTGGAAGGTCTTTATAATTTTGTTTTTTTTCAGGTCGGGCACTTTCAGCAAAATGATCAGCCCGACAACTATAAGAATATTCAGAGCCAGAATAGCTGCTTTGTATTTAATGACATCTCCAAAGTTATTGAAAATACTAACCATTGCTGCCCAAACGAGAGGACCAAAGATAGCCGCCAGTTTTCCTGAAAATGAATAGAGACCGAAAAATTCACCTAACATTTCTTTCGGTACCAAAGAAATCAAAAGTGGACGCGCTGAAGTCTGGGATGACCCCAGGAATATACCGATAAGAGCTCCGATGATCCAGAATAACCAGATTTTCATGGTTAGAATTAAAACGGTAAGGCTTATAATCCAGCCAATTAGAACAATAATAAGAATTTTTTTAGGACCAAAGTGATCAGTCATCATTCCGAACAGCGCAGAACCAATAACAACCGATGGGATTATTAAAATAAAAAAATAAGTTGTGCTCTCTGAAGAAAAGCCCATTACTTTTTGAATGTAAACTGCCATGAACAAAATAACTGTTTGAATGGCATCCTCATAAAAAAATTTTGCAATTAGAAATCTCAGCACACCCGGATATTTTTTAGTATTTGAGATACTTTCCAATACTTTCTTGAAGGATGCTTTAATATCCAGCCGGCGAATTTCATTATTGTGGAAGAATTTTGGATCTTTGACAAAAATAAACGTTGGTAACGCGAAAATTAAAAACAGGAATGCTGTCGGTATAAATGAAGCAACAGTACCCCCCTGGGGTATAAATGATATTTCCAGTCCCCAAATTTTACCTTCGACGAAAGGACTCACGAGAATTAAACCTATAATAGAACCTATATAACCGACTGCTACTCCATATCCTGAAACACGACCAATGCTTCGCTCAGAACAAATATTTGGCAACATTGCATTATAAAATACCAGTCCACCCTGGTATGAATAATTTGCAATAATGAAGAAAATCAGCGCCCAGGTTATTTTAACGATTTTATTTGAAATTCCATATCCAGCTACGCCAATTAATGCTGTAAAAATGATGCAAATTAATGTATACGCGATTAAGAATGGCATTTTACGGTGATATCGATCTGAGATCGCTCCGATAATAGGCATTGTTAAGGCGACTAAAAGCATTGAGAATGAATAAGATAAACTGTAATAATGATCACCTAAAGCCAAATCTATTACCAGCCAGGCTGAAAAGTATCTTGTAACTACGTTCATAGAAAAGATTGTATTTGCCAGGTCGTAGATTATCCACGAGAACGTAGTAATTAATTGGGGCTTCTGATTCTGTTCCATCGTTCGGTTGAAAGTTTATTATATTTTGGCTTTCAGAGGGAGTAGAATATTTTTTTAACTGATTACTTTTTCATGAAAAGAAAAGTCCCAATATCAATCCGTAAAATGGCGGATTTAATCCCACCCTCTAAAATAAGTTAAAAAATTCAATTGATAATTGTTCTCTGTCAATTCAATTGTTAAATTATAAAAAGATTTATAAAAATCAAAATAAAAAAAACCGCATCCCGATTATTTTTTCGGATAGATGCGGTTTTAAAGAATTAATTAACAATTAAAAAATCTTAAGTCTTAATCAGATATCTTTTGAATTATTCTGACCAATTTGTTAGTTAAACCCCGGTAGGTTTTTTGGGGTGGAACGATCAAAGCGAGGGTAACTGTTTGATCAAAAGCATTAAAAATGCGAAAAATTATTTTTCTTTTGTTATAGCCCTCTATAACCAATTCTTTAATTTCAGAAATTCCAGCCATAACATCAGCCATTTTTTGAATTTCCTGGAATAGTACAGATAGTTCAACCAATCGATCCTCAGGGACAATTTCATCTGTTTTGCTTTGAGCTAAGAGTAAACCTTCCTGAGATAATAAATAAGCCATTTCATAATTACCGAGTTCAATAACTTCTTTCATAAAGTTTTCAATCTTTTCCTGGGGTGCTAAATTGTTCTTCATAGCAAAAACATCCTATATTAGTTTTTTTAGTGTATTTGATTGATAACCTGATTTATAATTGCTTTTAGCGTTTCGAAAACACCGACTCCCTCTGTAGCAACACTTTTAAAACAAGGCACTTGATAAAAGTTTAACCTTTCTTGTAATGTGTCTGGATCATGGATATTGTGTAAATCCCATTTATTAAACTGAAGGACCAAAGGGAAACTTTTTAAAGTACGTCCGATTGAAATCAAATTTTTTTCAAGATCTAATAGCGTATCCAGATTGTCATCCATTCTTTCAACTTGTGAGTCAGCAACGAAAACGATTCCGTCTACTCCAGACAGGATGATCTTTCGGCTTTGTTTATAATAAACTTGACCTGGTACAGTATAAAGATTAAATCGAGGTTTTTTACCTAAAATTTTTCCGAATTCTAATTGAAGAAAGTCAAAAAAAAGCGTGCGGTCTTCCTGAGTATTAAGGGTGATTAAGTCACTTCTTAATGAAGGATTGATATTATTATAGATGTAATGAAGGTTTGTCGTTTTTCCGCTTAACCCAGGACCATAATAAACAATTTTTAGTGTTATTTCTTGCTGCGCCCAATTGATAAACATAATATATTAATCTGTCCAAACACGGGAACATCACGTAGCCAAAAAACTTAATATGTAATTGATTAAAATTTAAAAGCTTTATCCAATTCTTCATTGAGATACTTATTGAAATCTATATCCACAAATTGTGCTGCTTGTTGTACATCGTCTTTTGCATTATAAATTAAATCATTTAAAGCATCGATAGCACGTTTGGTATAAATACGGATCATTCCAAGTGCGGTTTGAGAATTAAAAATAATAATAAGTAAAAAGTTGTCCCCTACATTGGAAAAATAAACATTGTGATTGTCACCCTCATGGAAAATAAATTTAAACTGCTTTTTTTCCCCAATCAATTTAGCAATTTCAGCCGTGGCAGAAAAACCACCCGCGGCAAGTGCCGACATGTTGGAGATATTAATATCAGCGGATGTGCCTCGTTGTGTGATCGGGTGTCCGTTCATATCTGAAAAAATAATCGTACGTGCCCGTGTTTTTGACGACAATTCTGATAAAACTTCTGAAATCGATTTGTACATTTCACCAGATAAAACAATTGATTGTCCGTTACCTCCATGTCCCAGGTTCATCGTTGTTGTTCTCCGTTTTTGGCAGTTTAGTTATCTCCCCATTAATATTCTATCGGCTAAAAACTGCGGTAAGTCAACCGAAATCATTTTTTTATAGGTACTACTTATATCGTAATTAACTCTTTTGAGTTCATAAACTTGATTGGCAGTGTCAACTATTCCGAATGCTGCATCTGGATTGCCATCCCTGGGCTGCCCCACACTTCCGACGTTGATGATATAACGTTTATTTTCTTCGATGTGAATTTTATTGATCGTTTTGAGATTATATTTTAAGATATTGTTCTCTGAATATTCAATATATATTATTGGGTGATGTGAATGTCCGATAAAACAGATTTTTTCATTGAATTTTGAAAAATTGTATATTGCTTCATCAAGAGAAAGAATATAGTCCCATGATCGCGGGTCATAAGCATTCGAGTGAACCAGGTAGTAATTTTCGATTTTTTCATCCAGTGGTAGACCGGCTAAATATTGTAGTTCTTCATCTGAAAGAACTGTTAATGTCCACTCGATAGCCTGCGTTGCATATTTATTGAAATAAAACAATTCAGAATTTTCAATACAAGCAAAGTCGTGATTCCCCGTAAGAATTATTTCACAATATTGATCAACGAGTTCTAAGCATTCACCCGGATTAGGGCCATAACCGACGATATCGCCCAGGCATAAAATCTTATCTACTTTTTCTGCTTCAATTTTTTTTAATACTGCCTGCAGTGCTTCTAAATTACTGTGGATATCAGAAATAATCGCATATCGCAATAAAGCTGTCCTCCCTCAATTCAGAACAATGTTGTTCAAATTTCCAATAAATATAATCGTTAATTTACTATTATGCAAGCATAATTTTATTTTTTTCAAGAAAGTAACTTTCATAGTAACGAGATAGGATCAATATCAATTAATATCTTCACATTTCTTTTGATTTTTTGGGACTTATAAGTAGCAATCGCGTTAATAAGATATTTTCTCAAAATGTTACCAGATGGATCGATTTTTTTATTACTTTTTATGATAAGTTGCCAGCGATAATTTTTTTTAATTTTTGATAAAGGCGCAGGAATCGGTCCAAGAATTTCGCCTAAATTTTTTGGCAGTATTAAACATTTAGAAAAAATTTCAGCCGAAGATTTCACTTTTTCCTCAGTTTCACCTTTGATGAGGATATAAACTAAACGTCCAAAGGGGGAATAATTTAGCTCGTTTCGAATTGGTAATTCGTTTAAGAAAAACTGTTTAAAATTATGCTGTTTAGCGAATTTTAGGCTCATATTATCCGGTGAATAGGTTTGAATGTATACTTCGCCAGTTAAAAATTTTCTTCCCGCACGCCCCGCAACCTGGGTCAGGAGTTGAAATGTTCGCTCCGATGCTCTAAAGTCTGGAAACAATAAACTGGTATCCGCTGAAATAACACCTACCAATGTTACATTTTGAAAATCAAGTCCTTTTGCTACCATTTGAGTACCAAGCAGAATATCATATTTACCAGCACCAAAATCTTTTAATATTCTATCATGAGCGAATTTTTTTGATGTAGTATCGAGATCCATACGTACGACACGGGCTTCTGGAAAAAGTTGATTAATTTCTTGCTCCACTTTTTGTGTCCCGGTACCTTGAAATAGAATATCAACTCCACCGCAGTTGGGACAAACCTTTGGCGCTTTTTTCGTATAGTTACAATAGTGGCAGCGAAGCGTATGATTGGTCAGGTGATAAGTCAGCGTGATATTACAATTTTCGCACTGTTCGATTAATCCACAATCTTTACATTTGATGTAGGTTGAGAATCCACGGCGATTTTGCAGCAGGATGATTTGCTGGTTAAGATTCAGTTTTTCAACAATTTTATCCTGTAATACTTTTGAAAAGATCGATACATTTTGTCTCGGGTACCTCTTTCGCTGGGTGAGCATATCCACAATGGTTACCTCGGGCATTGGAACATCATCAATTCGTTGAGGCAACTCGATGAGATGGTATTTCTGAATTTTTGCATTATAATATGATTCCAGGGAAGGAGTCGCCGATCCCAGAATCACCACTGCTTGATTCAATTTTCCTCGATAAACCGCCACATCCCTGGCATGATAAAGTGGTTTAATATCCATTTGTTTGTATGAGGATTCATGTTCTTCATCCACAACAATGAGACCAATGTTTGTTAATGGAGCAAAAATAGCCGATCGGGGACCGATAGCAATTTTAAAATCCCCATCTTTTAATTTTCTCCAGGAATCAAATCGCTCGCCCGGGGACATTCTACTGTGCAGTACAGCAACCTGGTTGGGAAAGTTTGCCGTGAATCGACTGACTGTTTGAGGGGTGAGTGCTATTTCGGGAACGAGAACAATGGCAGTTTTCCCTTTCATCAGCACTCTTTTTATTGCTTCGATATAAACCTGTGTTTTACCGCTCCCTGTTACACCATGGACGAGAAAGGTTTTAAAATCACCGTTATTGATTGCTTCTTCAAGAAAAACGATTGCACGCTTCTGATATTCGTTTAAGATGATTTTTTCTTGCGTTTGTGACGGTGAAATTGAATAATATGAGCGAAAGACTTCGGTTTGAAATTTTTCAATATAACCTTTTTCTAATAATGATGTGATAACATTATTGCTGAAACCACCCTGTTTGAGCAACTCTCGTTGGGAAATCTCTTTGTTTTCATAAATTATTTTTACACATGAAGCTTGAGCAGGAGCGCGTTGTGATAATTCATTGATAATCTCATTATATTTTGAAATTTCTACATAAGCCGAAGAAAGCTTTATCCAATTTTCGTACTTCGGTCCTGTTGGCGCCTTTCCCAGTATTACTTCCCGGGATAAGAAACCACTCTCAACTAACTTTGTAACGGAAAAAATTAAATTTGATCTCTGAATTTTTTTTCGTAATTGTTGAATCGTTATGTGTCCAGATTCAAGCAGTAGATTAAGTATCTTCTCTTGAGTCGGAACTTTTTTCCCCCGAACGTATTGGTGAACTTCCTGGGAATCTTTCAATAATTTTATTTGAATATTAGATTCGAGATTGATCCCTCCCGGCAGCATTGCCTTAATAACTTCACCCAATGGACAAATATAATATTCTGAAATCCATCTTGCAAGCGCTAATAAATCTGGTAATAAGGCAGGGCTGTCATCTAACAGATCATAAATTGGTTTGAGATCAGTGCGATCACATTTGTTTGTTAATGAGACAACGTAACCAGTGATTTTTCTTTTACCCAAAGGAACAATAACCCGATAGCCCGGACGGATGGATGATTCCAGGTCAGGAGGAATCTCATAAGTATAAGTTTGATAAACAGGTACGGGTACGGCTAGCTCGGCAAATTTCATTATGAACTTAAAATTAGATTTTTAAACAGTGAAAATAGCAGAATGATTAAATTGGTAATTGTAATGTAATAAAAATATTATTAATTTGCAATTGAAAAGTATCGTCTGATATTTTATATCTAACATAAAATTAAATTTAACCCGAATTATTTTTTACCATAAAGACTCAAAGAAACAAAAGAAACACAACGTTTTTATGTTATTAAATTAAATGAAGAATTTAAATATTTTTAAATGTCAATTGACAATTAATTTAGTGTGCTGGTGGTTGAAAATTAAAAAAAATCACTTCATTGTACAATTCAAAAAAATGGAACGTAACTCTATTAAATGTGGTTATTATTATAAAACTGTTGGCAATGGTAAATTTGTTGAGTAAACGCATTAATGTAGTGCCTGGAGGAAGTATGATTCGTAGCATAATTTTATTTCTGGTTTTGCTGGCTGTCCCAGTTTTAGCTTTAAGTCAACAGAAATATTGGATATTTTTAAAAGATAAAGGTATTACTGAATCTGAGAAGATTAGTTTGATTAAAAGAGAAAAATCTCTTTTCCCAGAACGAACTCTGAAACGTCGCGCAAAATTACTTTCAAAAGATCAACTTGTTGATGAAGATGATCTTCTGCTTCATCAGCCATATCTGGACAAATTAGCTCGATTGGGAATACAACCGATTGTACAATCCCGGTGGCTGAATGCGATTAGCGCGAAGTTAACAAAGGATCAAATAAGCCAGGTAGAAAAATTATTGTTTGTTAAAATGATAAAGCGTGTTTCAAGTTATAAACTGGAGTTGCCATCAGAACCACAACTGGAATCTATAGCTAAACCTCAAATTTATGCCTTTGATTATGGTAATTCATTGATTCAGAATGAAATCATGCATGTTCCTGAAGTGCATGAGCTTGGATTAGATGGAAGTGGGGTTATTGTAGGCATGTTAGACACGGGATACGACTATAAATTTCATGAGGCGTTTTCTCATCTCGATGTACAGGCTGAGTATGATTTTATCAACGATGATAGTACCACACAAAACGAACCAGGTAATAACGATGTGTCCAGTCAACATAATCATGGAACTTACACACTTTCTGCTTTAGGTGGCTTTAAAGAGGGACAACTAATAGGTCCGGCTTATGGCGCGACATTCTTGTTAGCAAAAACAGAGGATAACCGTTCCGAGACTCAGATCGAGGAGGATTATTGGGCAGCGGGTATTGAATGGTTGGAGCGCCAGGGCGCCGATGTGGTGAATAGTTCTTTGGGCTATAATGATTGGTATACTTATGAGGATATGGACGGTAAAACGGCTGTAACCACGATCGCGGCTGATAAAGCGGTCGCCAAAGGCGTTGTCGTTGTCAATAGCATGGGTAATGAAGGAAATAATTTCTGGCAGCACATGATTGCCCCGGCAGATGGTTTTAATGTGATATCTGCCGGCGCGGTATCCAATGCCGGAGAATTAGTCTCCTTCAGTTCAAGAGGACCCACTTTCGATGGACGCACCAAGCCAGACATAGTAGCAATGGGTTTGGATGTCTATGCTGCACAACCAGCTACAGTTGCAGTAAATGGCTATCGCGAAGTAGACGGAACATCACTCTCCAGTCCACTTATCGCGGGAGTTGCAGCTCTTGTTTTGCAGGCGCATCCTTATTTAACACCCTTTGAAGTGAGAGAAGCTCTGAGAGAGACAGCCGACCGGGCGCAAAATCCGGATAATAATTATGGTTGGGGACTGGTGACTGCTTACGAAGCAATTTTTTACCATGGTTTATTTTTTAGTCGGATGCCAGAAATTTTTTCTAATGAGCAATTGGGTCATTTAGTGCAGATCAAAATATTTTCAAAAAATGACTTAGATGAAAATTCGTTATTTGTTTACTATTCATTTTCTGATCAAAATTATATGCAACTACCGCTCACTGCTGCCGCAGATGAATACGTATATCAAGCATGGATACCCGTATATTCTGAGGGCACTGAAATCAAATTCTATTTTTCGGCTGCTGATGTCAGTGGGGATAATAAATTCCATCCTCATAAAGCGCCTGATTCCTATTTTTCTTTTTCCGCGTTTGATACCACCATTACACCGATTGATCCACCCGAAGAATTTCGACTTTATCAAAATTACCCCAATCCATTCGATCAGTTTTTGCCGACGAAGATCGAATATGATGTTATTGTCCCGGCAAAAGTGACTTTAATTATTTATAACATCATGGGTCAACAGGTTCGTAAATTAGCAGATGATGAATACTATCAACAGAACCCATTTCCACATCATCAATTCTGGGATGGACGCGATGATAACGGAAAGTTGGTGACTTCGGGGATTTATTTTTATCGGTTGAAGTCGGCTAATTTTTCATCAGTGAAGATGATGGTGTTTTTGAGGGGGAAGGAGTAGATTAACGTTAAGAATTTTGTTTTAGACTAACGAAAGGTCGATCAC
>Ga0209427_10003465_pt1 | contig 18486 bp, 14 predicted proteins | sample DeeMarSWOR136_30_FD_187465 | JGI IMG/M metagenome (GOLD analysis project Ga0209427, IMG submission 187465) | Marine sediment microbial communities from White Oak River estuary, North Carolina - WOR-1-36_30 (SPAdes) (version 2) | ecosystem: Environmental > Aquatic > Marine > Intertidal zone >...
ACAGGAGAAATCCCGCATCATCGCCCTTTGCGGCAAGCTGGAGATGGAGTTCGGCCAGCTGGATGAGGCGGCCGCCACAGAATTTCGCGCCGATTTCGGACTGACCGAATCCGGGCTCGACCGCGTTATCAAACAATCGTACGAGCTTCTGGGGCTGGTCTCCTTTTTCTCCACCGCCTCCGGCGAGGTAAAGGCCTGGTCCATCCCCCACGGCACCAGCGCGGTGAAAGCCGCCGGTAAAATACACTCTGACATGGAACGGGGTTTCATCAGAGCCGAGGTCATCAGCTTCGCCGAACTGGTCAAATGCGGCAGCCTATCCGAAGCACGCAAACAGGGCCTGCTCAGGTTGGAAGGGAAAGATTATGTCGTCCAGGATGGCGATGTCATTACCTTCCTGTTTAACGTGTAGCATTATTGCCGGGCGCTTTCATATTGCCGGTGCCTGACCGGCGGACAATTAGCTGCAATCCATCCTGCCCCACCACCGTGACCGCCTCCCCGACATCGACATCGCCGTCGATTGATTTCGCTCCCCAGCGCTCGCCTTTAATCATTACCTGGCCTTCCGGGTTCAGCAGGCTTCGGGCTTTGCCCTTCATCCCTACCATGGTGGGCAGGCCCACCAGCGCCTGACGCCTCAGGACACGGGTGGCGAAGATGAAGTTGGTGACGGCGAACACAGCCCAGGCTATCATCACCGCCACCAGCACCCACATCGGCACATAGATGTCAAACTCAGGCAGCAGCCAGCGCCATATGGCGTAGAGGGCAAACTCCTCCACCAGGGTGCTGACAACCGCTATTATCAACCTTGCCGTGGTCATTTTTCTGCCCTATCTCAATTATAGCAGGCGGGGGAGAGGGAGGGTAAATAATTAAATGCTGATTTGACAAGGGTTCTATAATTTGAGTAGGGAGGTGAAAGATATGAAGAGTGGTAATCTTATTTTCGCAATACTCGGTGCAGCACTCATGATTTATGACGCCGTAGGCATTTTTGAATTGACCCAATTATACCTGACATTGCCGATTACAGAGGATGCCAATGCACAGCTTATTGCTTCGCTTAATTTCGAAATCCGTCTTTATAGCTTTATGTTTGTTGTCGGCATGTTTATGGCATTTTTTGGCTGGGAGTCATACAGGTCTAAACAGCAAGTAACTGGATAATATTATACCAGCAAAAGACAGGCGAAAAAGATTTACCATAGAGCGAAGAAATGCTAGCTTAATAAATATCTTTGGACCAACAGCTCAAAACGAGGACACTAGACGACAAGCAGATAATCCCAAAGCCAAACTATTTGAGATTACGAAAATTTTTGGCAGAGGCTCATTATAACTAACCACAAATAAACTTAATTTAGCAATTCAGTCACCATTACCCTTGACAAAATTCTCATTTAATGATATTATTATTTTTTGAACTATGGCCTCTGAGGGTTTGTCCCTATCATAATGTTTCCTTTCATTAAAGGCAGTATAAATACGTGCCTCAGCTATTGAAGAAATAGAGTAGGAATTTTTTGTCTTTTTAAGGAGCAGGTATACGTATGGTTTCTTTTTCACCAGTGAGTGAGCAGACTATTCATCCCGTTCCCAGAAAATCTTACGCCAAGCTACCCCTGATTTTAGATGTTCCCAACCTTATAAAAATCCAGTTAGACTCCTTCCAGCGCTTCCAGGAAGACGGCCTCAAAATCTTACTCCACGAAGTCTCTCCCATTAAGACGCTCACCAGCAGCAAGCTGGAACTGAGCATCATCGGCTACGAGTTCCGCGAACCGCGCCAGGGCCGCTCCGAATCGGAGTGCCGCGACCGCAACCTGACGTACTCGGCACCCCTCTACGCCAGAGTGCAGCTACTGATTAAAGAGACCGGGGAAATCAAAGAGCAGGACCTTTTCCTGGGCGATATACCGCTGATGACGGCCAAAGGCACTTTCATCACCAGCGGTGCCGAAAGAGTGGTGGTGAGCCAGCTCCTGCGCTCTCCGGGTGTCTACTTCACTGTTGAGGAAGACGCCGCTATGGGTCGCGAGCTATGTTTTGCCAAGCTCATCCCCACCCGCGGGGCCTGGCTGGAGTTCGAGACCAGCAACCGCGACGTGATAGCCGCCAAGATAGACGGCAAGCGCAAAATCCCCGCCTCCACCCTACTCCGCGCCATCGGGTATGGCAGCGATGAGCAGCTGCTCAACATTTTCTCCAGCGATGATAACAACCCCGAACACCAGTATATTTCGGCAACCATCGAACGCGATTCTCTCATCAAGGATGAGGATGAAGCTCTGCTCGATATCTACCGCAAAATCAGGCCGGGAGAGCTGCCGAACCTGGATAACGCCCGTAAGCTGATACGAAACCTGTTCTTTGACTCACTGCGGTACGACCTGGGTACGGTCGGGCGCTATAAGCTCAACAAGAGACTCGGCCTGTTCCGCATCGCTGCGGAAAGAATAGCCAATCGCATTGAGAATCAGAAGCTACCTTTCGAAACTGCGGAATTTGCCTCCCGCCTGCGTCAGGCAGGAGAAAGAAACGACCGTGAGGTGGTCAGGATATTCAAAGACCTCAAAGCGAGGCTGGCCAGCAGGCTTGACCACCAGGAGGAACTCCTACAGCTTTACTCCATACTCGAAGAGACGCTGGTGCAGCTAGAGGAGCACGCCCTGACCAGAGACGACATCGTCGAGATTGTCCGGCATATAATTATGGTCAATAACGGCGCTGACCGTGGTGATGACATCGACCACCTTGGCAACCGGCGCATACGCACGGTCGGTGAGCTGATACAGACCCAGTTCCACGTTGGCCTGCTGCGCCTCGCCCAGGCGGTCCGGGAGCGCATGAGCATTATTGGCACGGAGGCCATTACTCCCAGCGCCCTGGTCAATATCCGCCCCGTGGTAGCCGCCGTCAGGGAATTCTTCAGCAGCTCCCAACTTTCCCAGTTTATGGACCAGACCAACCCGCTCGCCGAGATAACGCACAAGCGCCGCCTTTCCGCAATGGGACCCGGTGGCCTCTCCCGCGAGCGCGCCGGCTTTGATGTCCGTGATGTCCACTTTTCCCACTACGGACGCATCTGCCCCATTGAGACACCGGAAGGCCCGAACATCGGCCTGATTGGCTCACTGGCCACTTACAGTCGAATCAACGAGTATGGTTTCATTGAGACACCATATCGTAAAGTTATCGGCGAGCTGAATAGCACCGATGAACAACTGGTCGGCAAGGTTGTCAGAGAAAGCGTGGCCGATAGTAAGGGAACTACAGTGGTCAAGGCAAATACCGCGGTGACTCCGGCGATTGCCTCCAAGCTGGCCAAGCTCCCTAATACCAGAGTCAAGGTGGCACCCTTTGTCTCCGATGAAATTATATATCTGTCTGCCGACGAGGAAGAAGCATTCACCATAGCTCAGGCAAATGCCCGGCTTGGTGAAAATAACCAGTTCCTGGAGGAAAGGATCGAGGCCCGGCAAGGCAGCCACTACCTGCTGGAAACGCCGGATAACGTAGACCTGATGGACGTTTCCCCCAAGCAAATCGTCAGCGTGGCCACAGCCCTGATTCCTTTCCTGGAACATAATGATGCCAACCGCGCCCTAATGGGCGCCAACATGCAGCGACAGGCGGTACCCCTGCTCGCGCCCGAATCGCCCGTGGTGGCTACCGGTATGGAGACAGAAGCCGCCAGACACAGTGGGCAGGTTATCTTTGCCCGCAACGCCGGAGTTGTTACCGAAATCGGCAGCGCCAGCGACGCCGGTGAGGAAGCTAAATATCGCATCGTCATAACCACCGACGACGGCCATAAAGACGAATATGAACTGATGAAATTTGTCCGCACCAACCAGGGGACCTGCATCAACCAGTCCCCCTTGGTAAACAAAGGTGACCGCGTTGAAGCCGGACAGGTGATTGCCGATAGCTCGGCCACAGAAAATGGAGAGCTGGCTCTCGGCCAGAACGTGCTCTGCGCTTTCATGAGCTGGGAAGGCTATAACTTTGAAGACGCCATCATCATCAGCAGCCGTCTGGTGGAAGATGATAAATTCACCTCAATTCACATCGCCAAGCATGAGGTGGAAGCCCGTGATACCAAACTGGGCCCGGAAGAAATCACGCGGGATATTCCAAATGTCGGGGAGGAGAGCCTGCGCGAGCTCGATGAGAACGGCATCATCCGCATTGGTGCCGAGGTAGGCCCTGATGATACACTGGTCGGTAAAATCACTCCCCGAGGTGAGACAGAACTTTCCGCCGAGGAGAAGCTGCTACGGGCGATATTCGGCGAAAAGGCACGCGATGTTAAAGATACCTCGCTGCGCATACCACACGGCGAGTGGGGCAAGGTTATCAATGTGAAAGTATACTCCCGCAAGGACAGCGGTGATGACCTGCCCGCCGGAGTTAACGAATGGGTCCAGGTATGGATTGCCCAAAAAAGAAAGGTATCCGCAGGCGATAAGCTGGCCGGACGCCATGGCAACAAGGGTGTCATTGCCCTCATCGCCCCCAAAGAAGATATGCCTTTCCTGCCTGACGGCACGCCAGTTGATATCATCCTCGACCCGATTGGCGTACCATCCCGGATGAATATCGGGCAGGTTCTGGAGACTCATCTCGGGTGGGCAGCCCAGACACTGGGATTCAGGGTGCTCACACCGGTCTTCGATGGTGCCAATGATATAGTGATAGAAGACGCCTTGGCGAGAGCCTGGATAGTTCACCGGGCAGCCGCAGTTGATTACACGCCAGACAGAAAGCAGCCATCAATACATATGGAGGCAGCCAAGGCATGGGTAAACGGTCACGGCTATGATGGTGACCGGGCTTTCAACGAGAATTACATCGGAGAAGCCAGAGAGATTTGTCTGCGCATCTGGCTGGAAGAACTTGGCATACCAAGCCGTAAATTGAGCCAGCATGAGTTAATGCAGACTGTAGAGAAGGTTAATCTCGAAGGAAAGACCTCCCCGCCTACGTTCGGCAAGGTAGTCTTGCGGGACGGGCGAACCGGGGAACCGTTCAGCCAGCCGGTGACGGTGGGTAATATCTACATGATGAAGCTCATCCATTTGGTTGAAGACAAGGTTCACTCTCGTTCCACCGGGCCATACTCCCTGATAACACAGCAGCCTCTAGGCGGCAAGGCCCAGTTCGGCGGTCAGCGCTTTGGTGAGATGGAAGTATGGGCACTGGAAGCCTATGGAGCCGCTCATAATCTCCAGGAAGTGCTGACCATAAAATCAGATGATGTCACCGGCCGCGCTAAAGCCTACGAAGCTATTATCAAAGGAGAGGATATCCTCCAGCCAGGAGTGCCGGAGTCATTTAAGGTCCTGGTCAAAGAACTCCAGAGTCTGGGACTCGCTCTTGAGGTAATCAATGAGAGAGAAGTGAGCGTTACTGCCGGTGAAGAAGTAATTGAAGAGGTCCCTAGTCTGGGAACCGAAGCCATAGTTACTGAAGAAGCTACTGATCTGGAAACTGAAGCCGCTGTGGCTGAAGAAACCGCCGAACCAGAAGCTGAGGTCACTGTTGCTGAAGAGACCATCGAACCAGAAACTGGAGTCGCTTTGGCCGAAGAAACCGCCGAACAAGAGACTGAAGCTACTATTACTGAAGAGACCACCAAGCTGGAAACCGAATCTACCGCGGGTGAAGAGACGTCTTTAGGAGAGGTAACGGAAGAAGATGCTGGAAATCAATGATTTTGATGCCGTACGAATTTCTCTGGCCTCACCGGAGCAGATCCGTAGCTGGTCATACGGAGAAGTAACCAAGCCAGAGACCATTAACTACCGCACACTGAAGCCAGAAAGAGACGGCCTGTTCTGCGAGAGAATCTTTGGGCCTACCAAGGACTTTGAGTGTTACTGCGGCAAGTACAAAAAGATTCGCTACAAGGGTGTAATATGTGATAAGTGCGGTGTTGAGGTCGCCCGGGCTAAAGTACGCCGGGAGCGCATGGGCCACATTGAGCTGGCCTGTCCGGTAAGTCACATCTGGTTCGCCAAAGGAACACCCAGCCGCCTGGGGCTTCTGCTTGACCTTTCGCCACGCAGCCTGGAACACGTGCTTTACTTCTCCAACTATATCGTCACTGAGATTAACGAAGAAGCACGCCAGGAGGCTATCAAACAATCGGAGGAGAATACCTCCAACGACATTGCCGAACGCCAGAAAGCCATTGACGAGAGAATTGGCCAGATGGAGCAGGAAGGAGCCAGCGTCGAAGACATCAATCAGTTGCGACGCCACTTCACCGAGGAAAAGATACAGATTGAGGAAAAAACAACCAGCGCGATAGAACAGCTTAAAAATCTGTACGTAAAAGAGTTGCTGAATGAAAGCCAGTACCATGACCTGAAGCAGCAATATGGCGAGGTTTTTAAAGCCGGAATGGGTGCGGAAGCCATTTTGCAGATTATAAAGGATATAGACCTGGACAAGCTACGCAATAACCTGCTTCAAGAAACCCAGTCCTCTTCCGGCCAGAGGCGTAAGAAAGCCAGCAAACAGCTTCGGGTGGTAGAGGCTTTCCGCAACAGCGGCAATAAACCAGAATGGATGATATTAACGGTTCTGCCCGTGCTTCCTCCAGATCTGCGGCCGATGGTACAGCTGGACGGCGGCAGATTCGCCACCAGCGACCTCAATGACCTGTACCGGCGCGTCATTAACCGCAACAACCGCCTGCGCCATCTGATTGAAATCGGTGCCCCAGAGATAATCATCCGCAACGAAAAACGGATGCTGCAGGAGGCCGTTGACTCCCTTATTGACAATGGCCGCCGCGGGCGAGCGATTTCAGTGAGCGGTAATCATAAACTGAAATCCCTGTCTGACATGCTCCGTGGTAAACAGGGTCGCTTCCGCCAGAATCTGCTGGGGAAGAGGGTCGACTACAGCGGTCGCTCCGTCATTGTGGTCGGTCCGGAACTCGGCCTTAACCAGTGCGGCCTGCCAAGGCGAATGGCTCTGGAGCTTTTTAAACCATTTGTTATGCACCGTCTGGTGATGCAAGGGCTCGCCCCGAATATCAAGAGTGCCCGGCGCCTTGTCGAGCGAGCCAAACCAGAAGTATTCGATATACTTGAAGAAGTGGTCAAAGAACGTCCGGTTTGGCTGAACCGGGCTCCTACCCTGCACCGCCTCAGCATCCAGGCGTTTGAACCCGTCCTCATTGATGGTAGCGCCATTCAGATTCACCCTCTGGTCTGCTCAGCATTTAATGCCGACTTTGATGGCGACCAGATGGCCTGTCATATACCGCTCTCCAAAGCCGCGGTACGCGAAGCCAGAGAACTCGCCCTCAGCCAGCACAACATGCTGCTGCCCAGCAGTGGTGAACCAACGATTACTCCTACCCTTGACATGGTCTTTGGCTGCTACTACCTCACCACTGAAAGAGCTGGAAGCAAGGGGGAAGGCAGACGCTTTGGTAGCTTTGATGAAGCCAAGCTCGCTTATGAGCTGGACAATATCGACCTCAGGGCTAAAATCCTGGTCAGAGACCAGAGCCGGGACGGCCAGGAAATGGAGACAACGGTTGGACGCATTATCTTCAATGAAGTCCTCCCTCCGGAGATTGGCTACCAGAACAAAGAAATCGACAAGTCCGGACTCAAGCAGATTGTTTCTGAGTGCTGTCGGATACTCAAAAATGAAGACACCGCCCGGGTGCTGGACAGCATCAAGCAATTAGGCTTCCGTTACGCTACCAAGTCCGGCATCACCATTGCCATGAATGATATTGAAGTGCCGGAAAGCAAAGCCAAGATACTAGAGGAAGCGGAAGAGAGGATAGCAATTATTGATAACCAGTACAACCGCGGTCTGATAACCGAGGATGAGCGATATAACAGCGTTGTCAGTGCCTGGATGGAAACCATGGACCGGATTACCAATACTATCTCAGACACTCTCGACCGCTACGGTGGCATTCACATGATGGCCACTTCCGGAGCCAAAGGTAATATCACCCAGATAACGCAGATGGCCGGCATGCGCGGTCTGATGACCGACCCTTCCGGCAAAATCATTGACTTCCCCATTAAATCCAGCCTGCGCGAGGGACATACCGTTCTGGAATACTTCATCTCCACCCACGGCGCACGCAAAGGGCTGGCTGATACGGCACTGAGGACTTCGGATAGCGGTTACCTCACCAGAAGGCTTATCGATGTAGCTCAGGATGTTATCGTCCTTGAAGAGGACTGCGGTACTGTGGATGGTATCTGGATTTCGGAACCTAAAGAAAAAGCGATGCTTCCATCTTTTGCTGAGCGTATCACCGGCAGACTGGCAGCAAGCCAGCTAACCCACCCGAAAACTGGAGAGGTCATCCTTGACCGTAATGAAGAGATAGATGAGCAAAAAGCAGCGGAAATAATTGAAGCCGGAATCAACCGCGTGTATGCCAGGTCACCTCTGTCCTGTCAGTCCAGACGGGGTACCTGCCAGATGTGCTACAATCGGGATTTGTCTCGCGGCAAGCCTGTTGAACTCAACACAGCGGTAGGCATCATCGCCGCCCAGAGCATTGGTGAACCGGGCACCCAGCTGACGCTACGCACCTTCCACACTGGCGGAGTGGTCGGACTTGACATCACCAGCGGTCTACCCCGCGTAGAGGAGCTCTTTGAAGCCAGGAATCCTAAAGGCCAAGCCATTATATCTGAAATAGACGGCATAGCTGATGTCATCCAGGATGACGTAGGCAGGAGAGTGAAGATTACCAGCTCCGAGACTTATCGTGACGAATACGCCCTACCTGCCCGCTGGCAGGTCATGGTCAACGATAGGCAGTTTGTGGATATCGGCACGGTGCTCGCCATTCCACCAGATACCAAGGGAACCAAAGACGAGGCCAAAACACCTTCCAAAGGGACACAGCCCATTACGGCTCGTATTGCCGGCGAGGTTAGCAGCAAAAAAAGGCAGCTATTTATCAGCTATGAAGAGCACGAAGAACGGGAGTATGTTATCCCCAGCGTCGCCGGCATCAGAGTCCAGGCCGGAGATACAGTACACGCCGGACAGCAACTTACTGATGGCTCGGTGAACCCACAGGATATCCTCCGCATTCTCGGGCGCGAGGCAGTGCAGCAATATCTGGTTGATGAAGTACAGAAAGTGTACCGTTCTCAGGGTGTAAACATAAACGACAAGCACATCGAGATAATCGTTCACCAGATGCTGACCAAGGTGCGCATCGACTCCGCTGGCGACACCGACTTGGTGCCGGATGAACTCGTGGACAGGTTTATCTATGAAGACACTAACGCCAAGGTACTAGCAGAAGGTGGGGAACCGGCCACCGCGCACACGGTGCTGCTGGGCATAACAAGGGCATCGTTAAATACGGATAGCTGGCTGGCAGCGGCTTCTTTCCAGGAGACAACACGCGTGCTCACCGAAGCGGCTGTTTACGGTAAGATAGACAAGCTTATCGGTCTTAAAGAAAACGTCATTATCGGGAAGCTGATTCCCGCCCATTATCAACACCTGGAACAACTGCTGGCCGAACCTGCGGAAGAGGCGGAAGAAATGGCGGAACTGTCTTTTGGGGATATGACCGACGAGATAACGGGTCCTCGGCGCGCCGAGACACCAGAAGACCTCCTGAACCAGCTGCTCGGTGAAGAGAACTCGGAAAACTCCAGCCTGTCAATCCCGGAAGATGCAGAAGAACCAATGGGCGATGAGGATGATGAGCTGAAATCAGAGAATTAACGGGGGTGAGGTTTAAATAGCTCGTATTATATCAGGTAAGCCCAGTGCTGAAGATGCCCCCCTCGACACCAGTCTCCGGCCGCGTCGCCTCGATGAGTTCGTTGGGCAGGAAAAAGTCAAAGATAACCTGAGCATTGCCATCGCCGCGGCCAGAGGGAGAGGTGAGGCACTTGACCATGTATTGCTTTACGGGCCACCAGGACTGGGAAAGACTACCCTCGCCCACATCATTGCCGCCGAAATGGGGGTAAACCTCAGGGTCACCTCCGGACCCGCCATCGAACGCACTGGCGACCTCGCCGCCATACTGACCAACCTGCACGAGCATGATATGCTATTCATAGATGAAATCCACCGTCTCAGCCGCGCCGTTGAGGAAATTCTCTACCCGGCGATGGAGGAATTCGCCCTGGACATCATTATCGGCAAGGGCACCGGTGCCAGAAGTCTACGACTCAACCTGCCCAGTTTTACGCTTATCGGTGCTACCACACGCTTTGCCCTGCTCAGCCCACCCCTGCGCGACCGCTTTGGCTCTGTCTACCGACTTGATTTTTACGACCAGAAATCAATAGAGGCAATCCTGCACCGCTCCGCCAGTATTTTACAGGTTGAAGCAGAGGGCGAAGGGCTGAAGGAAGTCGCCCGCCGCGCCAGAGGGACGCCACGCGTGGCCAACCGACTGCTCAGGCGGGTCAGGGACTATGCTCAGGTGATGGGTGATGGCGTAGCTACCCACGCCGTGGCCGTCGAAGCGCTGGCAAAGCTTGAAGTAGACTCCATCGGTCTGGATGAAATCGACCATAAGCTGCTGCGTACTATTGTGGAGAAATTCAACGGCGGCCCGGTCGGTCTTGAGACCCTGGCCGCCGCCATCAGCGAGGAATCAGATACCATTATGGATGTCTACGAGCCCTACCTGCTGCAACTGGGCTTCATGGAGCGCACACCCCGCGGTCGCACCGCCACCCAGCTGGCATACCAGCATCTTGGGCTGCCCTATAACAAAGAGAAACCTCCCCAGGGAACCCTTTTTTAAACCTGCTAAACGCCTCCCAGAGTAGCAAACTGCGCCATAGCATCGTATTTATAGTCTTCAGCAGAGCTTACCCGTGAACTATCCGGTTTTCTTACCGGGGGCTCACCCTTAATTGACTTAACAAACTCGAAGGCTTTCTCCACCCGTTTCTCATCGCCCTCCAGCGCCAGCACCACCGCACCCTCGGAACCACCGACGCCACCGGAGGCGATATGGTATGCCCTGGCACCGGTCATCACTCCAATTGCCTGGATTTCGGTAACCACCTTACCCAGAACCACCGGCATCAGCCTTGGCGGCAATCCCATGGTATATTTGTAATAATAGAGTCCGGTGTGCTTGGAAGCTTCAATTACCGATGGCACCAGCTTCTCCAGCCCTATCGGCATTATAAGGTGTGAGCCGCGCGGTGTCACAATCGGCCAGCACATGCCAATGGTGCCGCCTTTCACACTGGAGGCGCAGACACCGGCGTTACCCTCCATATCTATGGCATTGCCTCCCTTGATGAAGACGTCATCAGGGCCAAAATCCAGTATCTCCACGTTGGAATCGGCCCCTTCCACCACCTTGCCCTTGCGGACAACGTGCCAGGTGCAGGGTGGTCCTTCAACGGTGGCATTGGTAATGCCATTGCAGATGAGCCCCGCGGTCTGATTTGCTTTGTTCTCTATCTTTATCCCGAAGAGCTCTTCGCTAACGAAGGCATTGGTGATGCCGCGTCCGATGATAATCATGCCGTTCTTATAGGCGTTCTGCACTTCGGGCAGCGCTACTGTGGCCTTAGCCAGCAGTCTTCTCGACTCCGCCGGATTCAGCACCACCAGGGCTTTAATCTGCTTCTGCCCGGGCTCGGGCTGCGGATACTGTACTTCGTAAAACAAGGTACACCTCCTTAAAGAAATCAGCCCTATTCTAGCATTTTTCACTGATTGTTCAAAATCTGATGCCGTTAAATAGCAGGCTTTGCTATCCGCCGTTCCGATTGTTTACAATTATGGTCAGAATGAAAAAGCTGCTGGTTCACGTATGCTGCGCCCACTGTGCCGGCTACACCATCAATCACTGGCGGGAACAGGGGTATAATATCAGTGCCTTCTGGTACAACCCTAATATCCACCCTTATACGGAACACGAGCAACGTCTGGAGGCGATGAAAGCACTGGCAACTCAATTGAAAGCTCCCTTGACTGTCAGCGAAGGATATGAAATCATCGATTACTTCCGCCAGGTGGTCGGCCATGAAGACGAACGCTGCCGGCACTGCTTCCGGATGCGTCTCTCCCGAACCGCCCGGGTTGCCCGCGAAAGGCACTTCGATGCTTTTACCACCACGCTGCTTATCAGCCCCCATCAAAAGCACAACCTCATTCACGAAATCGGGGCCAGCGCGGCCAGGGAAACAGGCGTTGAATTCCTCTACGCCGACTTCCGTAAAAGATACTCGGACAGCCGCCATATTACCAAACCCTTTGACCTATATCGCCAGCAGTACTGTGGCTGCGTTTACAGCGAGTGGGAGCGCTACGCAAATACCAGAACAGAATAGAGAGAGTAAAGTGAGAGGGAGCCCGTTGCCGGGCTCCCCTTCTATATTAGAACGTAGTTTATAATTTCAGTCTGTCTGAAACCGCTGCTACCACCGCCATCATTCGGATGTAGCAATCATCTGCCTGCCGCGTGCCGCCTGCATGATTCGGGATTGTGAGGACGCCTGGTTCAATGTCACCGCGTTGTTGCCTCTCCATGTTCCCGTTTCATCGGCACTACCCTCGGCCGCTCCTACCTTCTGACGCCACTGCCAGATATTTCGCCTCATCTCTTTGAGCCGACTGCAGGCCTCATTCGTTAGAGCCCCGCGGCTCTGGCACATCCCGGAGAAAGCATCTCTCAGCATAGCACGGTTAAAGGCTTCCGGCTTCTGCTCCCACCAGTCTGCTATCTCTGCCGCCTCTTTCTCTGTAATCAGCCCTTCCTCAACCGCCCGGTCCAGCAATTCATCAAATGCCTGTTCTCCGCGCTCGGCCATTATGTCTTCTTTCGCCTCTTCAAGGGCGTCACGCAGTTCCTCTTCGGAGATACCCAGCTTATCGGCCACCCTGGAAAGAAGTTCGCCTGGTTCCATCGTGGACATAAACAATCTGACTCTGGGTATTAGCTCTTCCAGTTCCTCAATCAGCGCTTCTTCTTCTGGCTCCTCGTCCTCCTGGGCCAGCACTGCCACCGTGCCACTTATGGTCAGGGTCAGTATGGCCACCAGCACCGCAATCAAGACTTTCAGTTTCTTAGACATTCTTCCTACATCCTTTCCGCTTCTATATTGCTGCCTATAAAAATAGAGGCGGGGGATTCAGTCCCCCGCCTCAGTGTTCACGTTAGTCTAAAATTTCGTAGGTTACCTGGACGTTCATGGTTATTTCCATCTCACCAGGGCTGATAGGCGTTTCCATTGCCGGCATTGGTGCCGCTGCCTCGGCATAACTGCGATAGATGGAGGACGGGTAAATCATGCTTTCCGTGATATAGAGCGGTTTACCCAGCTTCACGCCAGCCAGTTCGGCCAGTTGCCCTGCCTTGGCGACGGCATCAGCCATGGCTTCGGCGCGTGCTTCATTATAGTAGTCCGAAGGGTCCTCCACAGAGAAACCAACACTGTCAATACGGGTGAGGTCACCGCCGGCTGCAGCCACCACATCAATAACGGCACCGACCCGCTCAATATCTCTTACTTTAGCCATTACTACGTTGGTGACCCGATAGCCGATGACTACCTCATTCCCCTGCCTTTCGTCCCATCGCGTCACCTTCTGGATATTGAAGTACTGGGTCTGGATATCCTTCTCAGCAATGCCACTGCCAGTAAGAGCGGACTTCACTGCGTTCATTGCCCCATTGGCTTTTTCCTGGGCCAGGGCCACGCTGGACTCCTGGGCTTCGATGCCCAGTCTGAGTAAGGCCGTATCAGGCACGGCGCTTACCTTTCCGCTACCGCTTACCGAGATTCCCTCCTGCTGATTGGTGAGGGCAACCTTCAGATTTGACCCTGATACACCCAGGGCAGTGCCCTCCTGACTGCAACCGACCAGACCGACGACCATTATTATCAGTGCCAGACCGGCTGCCACAAACCACCTTTTGTTCATCCTTTACCTCCTTGTTTTTATCTTCCACTTATATAACGAAAAAGTCGCCGTTTTGTTAGTGGCGACTTTTAAAAATCCTTTTTCTGTATTTTGCTACTCAAGCCATTTCACAGACATAGGGCTATTCATTATCCTTATCTTTTTCATTTTCGCTTTCAGATTCCTCAAGAAGCTGGAGCAGCCTTTCATATTCTATATTTGAAGCCTCAAGCGCCCGGAGCAGAGCCGGCCTGGCTGATTCCGGCGCTCTCTGCAACGCCGCCCTTAGAGCATCGGGGTGTTTTCTGGCATTCTGGGCTATAATTCTTATCAACTTGGCGCGTTTGTCGACCGTTCCATCGTCTTCCTCTTCTCCCTCCTGCTCCTCTTCTTCTATCTCAGCCTCTGGCTCCGGAGCTGCCGCAGGCGCCGGTGCTAATATTGGCGCTTTCTCCGGCACCGGCTGGGCCGGAGCTACCGCTACCTCCGGCTTACCTTTTTGAGGCTCTCCTGCTTTAGCTTGCGCCGGCGCTTGAGTAGCAGCTTCGGGAGGAGGCGGAGCCATCATAACTTCTGACTCTGGCTCTTCAGGGGCCACAAGCATCGCTGGCACCTCTCTGGCCGCCTCTTCCGGCACGGGAACTGCTTCCAGCACCGCAGGCGATGCGGCAGGAACAATAGCTCCAGCATCTTCAGTACTCACCAGCAATGTCATAGCCATTAACTGGTTATTCAATCGCTCGGTGGTTTTCTCCACCTGCTTCAGTTTGCCCTTGTCCGACATGTTGATTATCTCGTTGACTCGTTTATCCACCAGTTCCGCATAGTATTCCGCCTTGCCCAGTGCCGAGGGAGTCAATGCCAGCCTCACCTTTTCCGTGGCCAATTTCACCGGATAAAGTGTCTGGTCCGGCATACTATCGCCGGCGGCAGCCACTGTGCCGCTGCTGGCTACAAGCAGTACCAGAACCGCAATTGCTGCCGTTGCCCAGCGTGGCTGCCAACTAAAAAGTGAGAAACGGCGCCGTTTCCTCTCCTCTATATCCCTGAGCTCAGTGAGTATCTGATACCTTGCTTTCTCCCGAAATTCGGGGCGAGGTGTAATCTCCAGCGTTTCCTTCGCCTCAAGCGCTGTCTGCAGCAGCGGCGCAAGCTCGTCAGCATACTCCGGATAGCCCGCCAAACACTGCTCAACGGTCTCACCGCCGGTAAGAATCCGCTCCAGGCAGTCCTCGAAGATATTGACCAGCTCTCTGTTATCTTTCATCGCTTTATCCTGCCGCCATTATCTTGCGTAGAGATACAACGGCGCTATGCTGCAACGCCTTGATGGCACCCTCACTTTTACCCAATGTTTTGGCCACCTCCGCCAGCGACAGACCACCAGCAAAGCGGAGTGAAACCACTTCACGCTGTAGGCTGGTAAGCTGTTTGGTAGCGGCGACCAAGTTTTCAATATCCATCTTCCGTTCCGCCTCGGAACCGGGGTTGCTGTTGCTGCTGCCAACCAGAGATTCCTCCAGTGGAACCGTTGCCCGCTTCGACTTTTTCCTCCAGTAGTCAACCATCTGGTTGTGGGCAATGCGAAATAGCCAGGAAGAGAATGGGCTCCCCTTCAACCGATAACTGGAGATAGATTTAAATGCTTTCAAGAAGACCTGCTGTGTCATATCCTCTGCCTCGGTCCTATCTCCTATTTTGAGAACTATATACCGATAAATCTTATCGAAGTTCTCCTCATATAATTTAGTTAAAGCCGCCTCGTCATTCTCTTTCGCCTGTCGGACAAGGCTTTCTTCATCTTGCACCTGACAACTCCATACAGCTAGCCATTCGTTTCAGGGTATCTCTTTTGCAATGCCATATGGCGCTACCCCGTGCATATAGTATAACGAATAGGTGCGGCAAAAGATAGCGCCGCCCCTTTAAATTGCGCTGCGACGAGAAGTCCGAATATGTTAAAATCATAAGAACTACTCTACATACCTTTATATATAACGTTATGGAGAAGAAGCCTTGGCGTACTATATGCGCTACATGCGTAAAGAGGATCTACCCCAGGTTAACAAGATAGATCAGGAGGCGTTTCCCACCCAGTGGCCACCCCCGGATTATCGCCGCGAGTTGCAGAACCCGCTGGCACGCCTGCTCGTCGCCTGCGAAGACAGCCATGAGAACAATGAGCCGGAGATGGAAATCCCCCGGCAAAATGTCTCCGGCCTGGCAGCACGGATAAAACGATGGTGGCAGCAGAATCGATTTTTCGGCAACGAATTGCCCCAATCAAACAGGCATTGCATTATCGGATTTACCAGCATGTGGGTTATGGCTGATGAAGCCCATATCACCAACATCGCTGTGCGCCAGAGCCACCAGCGACAGGGTATCGGGGAGCTTCTGCTAATATCAATCATTGACCTCGCCAACGAACTCAAGGCCAGCATCGTTACTCTCGAGGTGCGGGTGTCCAACCTAGCGGCTCAGAAACTTTACCGCAAGTACGGCTTCGAGCAGGTGGGATTGCGCCGCAACTATTACACGGACAACCGCGAAGACGCTCTGCTCATGTCCACCGAAAGCATCGCCTCCGCGCCGTTTCAAGCACGCCTCCAGAAATTGAAACGTGACCTTGCCCAGAAGCACGGCGAAGGGATTAAACCCCTGACCGGCAGCATTTCCAGATAACCTGAGGGCAAGAGGAAAACTTCAACAGTGGGCTTCACCGTATTTTTACGCTTTGACCACTGACAGACGACGTGTTAGAATTAAGACACCAGGGGCCGGACTCGTGGCCAAGGGGGTGCAGAACGATGTCAGGTCATTCAAAATGGCATTCCATCAAACATCAGAAGGGCGTTGCCGATGCCCGTCGCGGGCAGCTTTTCACCAAATTGACCCGTGAGATAATCGTCGCCGTGCGTGAAGGCGGCAGCAACCCGGACACCAACTTTCGCCTTAGACTTGCCGTACAGAAGGCCCGTGATAACAACATGCCGATGGACAACATCGAGCGGTCTATCAAGAAAGGAAGCGGCGAGCTGGAAGGCATGACCCTCACCGAACTGGTCCTGGAAGGCTACGGGCCGAGCGGTATCGCCATTCTTGTGGAAGCCCTCACCGACAACCGCAACCGCACGATACAGGACGTCCGCAGCACCTTCTCCAGGCACGGCGGCAGCCTCGGGGAGAACGGCTGCGTGTCCTGGATTTTTGATGCCAAGGGTCTGATTTCAGTCAAGGCGGTTGGCCTTGATGCCGATGATTTAGCCCTGAACGCCATTGATGCCGGCGCCGACGATGTGAAGATAGAGGGCGATTACGTGGAAATCTACACCATGCCCGAAGACCTTGAGACGGTCAGGTCGGCACTGGAAACGAAGAAAATTCCCATCGTCTCGGCGGAACTGCTCAAGGTGCCCAAGACGATGGTCCAGCTTGACGACAAGGCGGCCTTGCAGACCATGAAGCTGCTGGAAAAACTGGAAGAGCTTGACGAGGTGCAGCACGTGTCCAGCAATGCCGACTTCCCAGATGCAGTCCTGGAGCAGTACGAGCTACAGGCCTCCGGTTGATGGTTATCCGCAATGATAGTTTTAGGCATTGACCCGGGTACGGTCACCATGGGCTATGGGGTGGTGGAGAGCAACAATGATGACTTATCCCTGATTGACTTCGGTGCATTAAAGACTTCGGAGCGCTCCCCGATTGGGGAGCGCCTGTGTTATCTCTACCGCGAGCTTCTCTGTCTCATCCAGAGCTACCAGCCGGATATGGTCGCCGTGGAGCAGCCGTTTGTCGCCAGCAATGCCCGCTCGGCGCTTGCCATCGGCAGGGCACAGGCGATTGCCCTCCTCGCCGCCGCCACCCAGGAAATCCCCACCCGCGAGTACACGCCTACCCAGGTCAAGCAGAGCGTCGCCAGCTACGGTGCCAGCAGCAAGGAGCAGGTACAGGAAATGGTACGACTCCAGCTCGGCCTGGCCGAAGTCCCCCACCCCAATGACGCTGCCGACGCCCTGGCAGTAGCCATCTGCCACCTCCGCGAGATACACCTGAGCGAGCTCCTCGCCAGGCAGGGAGAGAAACCATGATATCCAGCCTGCACGGTAAAGTGGAGTCGCTGAGCAGCGACTCAGCCGTCATCAACGTGAACGGCGTCGGCTTTCAGGTCTTCATGCCCACCTCTACCCTGAGCGCCATCGGCGCTGTGGGCAAGGAGGCACACCTTTACACCCACCTCCACCTCCGCGAGGACAACGTTGCCCTCTTCGGTTTCGCTTCACCAGAAGAACTGGCACTTTTCCAGTTGCTCATCGGAGTTTCCGGACTCGGCCCCAGACTGGCGCTGGCCATGCTCTCGGGGATGAGCGTGGAGCACCTGGTGACCGCCATCGCCACCGGCAGCATTGATTTGTTGACCATAATTCCCGGCATCGGGAAGAAGGTGGCCAGCCGCATCGTGGTGGAGCTGAAAGAGAAGATTGGCGCCGGCTGGATTGCCACCCCAACCCCCATCCTAGCCCAGGAGAATGTTGACGTGCTGGGCGCCCTCACCGCCCTCGGCTACTCCGCCGC
>Ga0209427_10003469_pt1 | contig 18466 bp, 9 predicted proteins | sample DeeMarSWOR136_30_FD_187465 | JGI IMG/M metagenome (GOLD analysis project Ga0209427, IMG submission 187465) | Marine sediment microbial communities from White Oak River estuary, North Carolina - WOR-1-36_30 (SPAdes) (version 2) | ecosystem: Environmental > Aquatic > Marine > Intertidal zone >...
CCCAGCCAAGACATAATGCTCTCCACTTATGTCAAGAATTCCGATCTTTTGGATACCATCTTTATGGGAAGAATAGATTTGCAACCCTTCAGTTCTTGAAGTTAAAACAGGTTCCAAAAGGGTGATTTCTTCAGGATCATACTTGATCTCTAATTCAACTGCAGCAACATCAACGTCAAATTCGCCAATTATCGGGACATTGTAGATTCCATTCTTTGAAATGGTGGGAGAGGAAAATCCGATCTTGGCTAGAGCTTTACCTTTATATAGTTCTAATCCACTTCCTGAGGAGGTTGTTGCCTTACATTCGCAAGGCGCCGGTCCGCCTTTAAACAGATAGTTGATTAGATAGACCACATCAGCACTGTTGACCACTCCATCACAATTGCAATTCCCGGCCCAGAAAGGAACCGGTGCTGGCCCATTTTTAAAGAGGTAATTTATCAGATATACAACGTCGGCTGAATTGATTATGCCATCCCCATTAGCATCTCCGCAGATTGGACCCGAGCCTTCATATGCTTGGAGCGTATTTCCGCTGATTACGACCTCATTCTTGCCATCATTGTCAGAGTCGCCCACATAGACGCGGTTGAATGCGTGACCAGAAACTGTGTCGGGGAGCTGCTTTATTAGGAGAGTATCGTAGCCTGAATCGGTATATGAGTAGACCAAAAGTTGGTCATATTGCACAACCAGGAATTCGTTGTCTCCATCGTTCAGGATGTCAGCTATAAACGGATCGCTGCTTCCTTTATCCGGACCTGTATCAGACCAGTCAAGCTCATAGGTATCCCCGACTGTGTGTTCGAAGATGTAGATTCCACGGGCGGATTCATCTCCGTTCTGACACGTCGTCACCAAGATCTCGTTATCTCCGTCATTATCTGCGTCACCAACCGTGCCTCTGGCCGACAGCGTATAAGGAGGACCCACGTCAAGAGAATCACACCAAACCTTTTGATAGGTTCCCTCCCGATACTCCCAGACACATACTTCCGTACCCCACACTGATGGAGTAATCACTATCTCCAGAGAATCATCATTGTCACAGTCTGCGATGGTGACCGAGTGATTGTCCTTTCCATTGGGGATACTGTGGCTTACTTCATATTCACACTCCCCAACCCGCTCGTAAATCTTGATCCCACGCCAATAATAGCTGTAAGCTACTACCAGCTCGTTTTCACCATCGTGGTCACAATCACCAATGGCAAGATCAGCTATGCCCTCACCCACTGTCATGCTCCAGCAGCTATCAAAATCATCACCTCCTGTATGATCCCAGATGGTGAGCCTGCCATCAGAGTTTATGTCGTGTGGTGTTGCATTTGCAATTACCAGTTCGTTATCCGGATCTAAATCCAGATCACCAACAGCGATTGTGACATCCCGAGACTGCTCTATCGGGATTCCCGCCTTCCAGGTAGGACAGTAACCCTGTCCATAACAGTTGCCCCAATCATACTTGACCACCTCACAGCCGTTCCCAGTGGTTTCCCACCTCGTAAAACCGCCAACCAAAACCTCGTTCTCCCCGTCATTATCCACATCAGCCACAACCGGAGACCTGTATTCCCAAACACTCTCCTTCTCGAGAACGAGCTCCGCTGAACTAGTAGCATTGGTGGAGACTGCGGCAGCAAGAATAACTGCCGAAAGGACTATTCCCAACAAAATTATGTTTTTGTTGAGCATGTTATACCTCCTCTTTGATAAAGGTTAAAGTTTACTCTGTCAAAATGCGACAAAGCAAACCTTGTGCCTGCAAGGGGAGGTGGGCAATGATAAGTTTGTTTATCTGTGCGAAGTTATTTAACTGAAAAGAATTAGTGCAGGTGCAAAAAGATTATGCTTGTGATAGAAGAAACGATTTTCAGGTGAGCTTTTCTAAAACCTAGAAACAATTTCTAAAATTTAGAATCTATTTTACTTTTTTTCCATTTTTCCAGACTTCTATTTCCTTCCAGCTTTCGATGACTTCGGGTGTTAGATCGTAATCAACTATTCCCTCCTTCTTCAGTTTCATCCAGAGATATTTCGAGTCTGGAGGAACAACGATACGTAATACATTGGTCAGGCTTGCGTCTAACCAGAATTCTCTGTAAAACCCCCTGTAGTCATCCACAATAATAGCTCTGTATACTTCGCGGCCATATTCTTTGCCTGTATACGAAAACTCTCTAACAGATGGAGACTTGCGATTTTCTCCGCCTAATTCTTTAACAAATGGAAATTTAATGTAGGCCCTCTCTTGAGCTCTTGGCAAAACAGGGTCATTATAGGGAGGTGATTGACCATGTGTTGTTTTGTAATCTAAGATACCTACAACGGCGGAAAATGTAAGTCTGTTGTTTGTTCCGCCGAACAGAATTTCAGGAACATCATCATTGTTGATATCTACACATGATAGCACAAAAACGATTCCGCAATGCCAGTAACTGCTTATCATTTGGCCATGTTCATCTAATATAGCTATTTGACTAGGAAACCACGGATAGTTTCCTCCGTCTACTACTATCTCTATTTCCCCATCTAAATTCAAGTCACGAATAACAATTTTGTTAGCCTTGTATAAGTGTGAAGGACAGCCAAAGATATCCTCCGCGCCTAATGCGAACCTCCACAACTCTCTTCCGGAGGAGGAAAAACAATATATGCAGCCTGTCTCTTTAAATCCGCATAGAGTACCGATAAGCACTTCATTCATTCCATCTCTATTTATGTCTCCTATTGCAATGGAACTTTCGCGAATCTTTTGGGCAAATTTTTGATTCCATAGAAAGCGACCGTCTTTGGTTTCTACTACAACTGTGTTTTCGTCTTGGAGTTTCACAAATGCCGGATTCCAGTCTTCCCAGAATCTTGAATACTTGTGAAAGGCAAAAAGGAGAGCTAAGCCAATCAGAGCAAGCAAGAAGAGAGACAAAGCAAAGGCTAACCTTGTTCGAAAGAAAGGTTTTGGTTCGGGGAGAATGAGTTCGGCTTCTTCGGCTTTTTCTCTGTCTATGTTTATGGTTATTTTTGTGCCAACTCCTTTTTGGCTTTCAATCTGCCAGTTGCCATACTGATTAATGAATTGCACTGACTCCTCACTAACCCCAAGTCCCAAGCCCCCTTCTTTTCCAGAGGTAAATCCTTTCTTATAAAAAGAGGCTTTTGTGGCTTCATCCATGCCAATGCCGGAATCTTCGATAACTACCGAGACTTTTTTTGCAGGGCTGGGAGCCCTGCCTACGGAGGATAGGGCGTCATTTTTTCGTAGGTCGGGCACCCTTGCCCGACCAGTGTCCGTTTCTGTTAGTTTGGTGGAGATTTTGACCCAACCAATTTCCTCCCCACCCCGCAGACTGAAGTCTGCGCCTACAAGTCCCAAGCCACTAGCCCCTGCTTTTTTCGCTTCCACAGCTTCGATAGCATTGCGAATTAGATTGGTCAGAACCCTCTGCCATTCCTTGAATCTATCGTAGGAGAATCGAACGGTGTCACCTAGATCATCCAGTTGTTCTGCGATTTCAATGTTTTTGAGCCTAGACTTTTCAATTCTCACAATTTTGACAGATTCCTTTATCACCTCGTTAAGTGTGAAAGAGAACTTCTTGGTAGCATCTTCTACGGCCTCATCAATCACATTTTGAAAAAGAGTTAAATCTCTTCTCAGTTTTGGGATGTCGGATTTTTCTCTCTTCTCGCTTGAGGTTTTCTCAACTCGTCTCAGTATGTTCCATAATTTTCCCCATAAAAGGATGTCCCTGGTGACTGCCATCAAATTCCTTCTTTGCTCGAGAACAAGATTTTTTAGTTGACCAAAAAGATCCTCGAAATATTCATACCGAGGCTGAACCTCCTCCCCTTTCTCCCAGCTGGAGAGTATCATTTCCAGGCCTGCAATTTTCTTTTTCCTTTCGTGGACCAGGTCATCCCTGAGTGAACCAAGCAGTTGGAAGTCTATCTTCCTTCGTTCGAATCGGACTAAGAGATAATACAATAATGAGATAGCATAATAGCGGAAGATCCACAAGATGAGACTGAGTGCTATAAGGGCTAAAATTAATGCCAACACGATCATCTCTCTCTGTCCCCTCACCTTAATCATCTCCCCTATGGGGAGAGGGAACTTCACACCCTTCCCCTGTCCCCTGTCCGCCAAAAACGGATCCGCCTCCGGCGGAATGGGGACTATGCCAATTTATTTAATTCGTCTGTTGTGGTTTAATTTACAGGGATGAATTTAAAGAATCAAGGATATTTTTTTATGGCTTTTATTATTTGTTGTTCCAACGTGTAAAGCCGGAAGCGGATTTTTTTGAAGGATAAAGCGGATTCTTCATTAATCAGTTTTCCGAATTCCTCCAAGACCCGAACAGCTTCCTGTGATCTTCTCAGGTTGGCTTGAATTACCGACTCTAAATCAGCTCTCTTTTTTTCCAGACCTGCCATACTATCCGCACCAACGTCTTTTTGGCTGTCTCGAAAGGAGAGCAATTTTTTTTCTTCAAAGTTGTTTTTGGCGACTCTAGTGAGTTGGTGCCGAAGAGCTTTGAATTGCGATGATAGCTTGGCATCATTAAAATAGAGCCTGGCCACCTCCTCTGCCACTCTGGTCCCCTCTCTGGCTCGATTCAAATTGGCATCTATAATTCTGTAAATCTTATCCTTGTTCATTGAATTCTCCGCCCAGATTTTAAAGCCTTAGCAAAAACATGCTGAGGCACCCGGACACGGTTTTACTTATGTGTAAAGCTTTTGTAAAACGGTGGCTTAACTATTATCGCCTTGTTCGGTTTCCCTCTGATTACAATATCCAGCTCAGTTCCTATTTTTGAATGTTCGATGGGGACATATCCCATGCCGATTCCCTTGCTCAAAGATGGAGAAAATGTTCCGCTGGTTACCTCTCCTATCTTTTTCCCTTCCTTATGTATCGGATAATGCTGGCGCGGAAAAGCCCTATCCACAAATTCAAATGCAACCAGCTTGCGTCTGATCCCTTCCTCTTTTAATTTTAATATCGGTCTTTTTCCTACGAAATCGCCTTTGTCCAATTTCACTATCCAGCCTATGCCTGCTTCCAAAGGATTTGTATTCTGATCGATGTCATTGCCATAAAGCATGTATTTCATCTCCAATCTAAGAGAATCCCTGGCACCCAGACCAATTGGCTCGATATCATATTCCTTTCCCGCCTCCATTATTGCATTCCACATCTTCTCGGCATGAGAGGGCGAAAAATAAAGCTCGAATCCATCCTCCCCGGTATAGCCAGTTCTGGAGAAGAGCATCTCAACATGGTTAATCTTTCCCCAGGCTGACCAATAGTATCTAAGATCAGGTAGATTATAACTGGTAAGCTTTTTAAAAACATTTTCCGCTTTCGGGCCCTGGATTGCCAAAAGTGAGGTCTCATCACTTACATTCTTTAGCTCCACTTCGCCTGAGAGATGATCAGAAAGCCATTTGAAATCCTTTTCCAAACAGGCGCCATTCACCACCAATAGAAAATGATCGGACAACCTGTAAACCAAAAGATCGTCCACTATCCCCCCATGATCGTAACACATACACGAATATTGAACTTGATAGGGAGCCAATTTGGAGACGTCGTTGGTGGTCATCCTCTGAACGAAGTTTTCTGCATCCTTTCCCCACACTTCAAATTCACCCATATGGGTTATATCGAAAAGTCCCACCGACGAGCGGACCTTTCTATGTTCTTCCCTGATTCCCCTGAATTGGATGGGCATGAGGAAGCCCGCAAATTCCACGATTTTGGCGTGGTTCTTTAAATGAATATCATAGAACGGAGTTTTTTTGGGATTCGACATAACAGATCTCGTGGAATTGTTTACTTTTCTTTAGGCATCGGACGAATAAAGGAATGATAAAGCAGAAAGCCTTCGAAGATTGATTAAGTCAAAGATGAATCTTTTGGGAAGTCCCAAGGTGATTTGTCTGATCAACAGGCACTGCGTCAAACCGATCAAGATGGGGTGGGAGATCGTCACTTTGGGCAACGAGGCTCCCACCCTTCTGTCTGGATTCTGCTCAAGAGCAAGAAAGCCAAAGGCCGTCGACTCAATTACTTTCATGAATCAAGGGCTGCACGGATGTGGTCCATTCTTAAACAGGTAATTGATCAAGTAAACAATGTCCGCTGAGTTCACCGTGGTGTCAAGGTTAACGTCCGCGCAGGCGTTGACAGGCTGGCATTGGGGTGGAGTGCCATCTTTGAACAGGTAATCAATCAGGTAAACAACATCCGCACTATTTATCACTCCATCACCAGAGACATCTCCACAAAAACCACCAACACATTCAAAGGACGAAACAAGGAAATCATCAATGCCTGCCTCCACAACAGAGGCATCACCGAGGTCTGAGGCCTCGAAACGGACTTTAACCTGGTGGGTGAGGGTGACAAAATCGCCAACCATAAAGCTATATTCATTCCAGCCAGCATCGGTTTCTGGCCCAAATGTGTCAACCAGAGTCCAGTTTCCTCCATCGTCGTCAGAGACATAAACCTTAAACAGATCGTTGTTGGGATCAGCCCCATAGTTATTGGTATACCACAAGGCGTAATCGACTTTGACGTCGACGACACTACTTAGATCTAAGGACGGTGAGATTAGCCAGGTGATCCCACCATCGATATCGGAATTACCGTCGGTATTATCTGTGAGATAGCAGCTACCTGAACCATCATAATCAGTAGGTGGATCACCCCGATCGCCTCCGCCAGCAGGCACGCCCCGATCCCAGGCTCCATCAGTAAGATAGGGATCGTTTTCCACCGTCCAGCCAAGATCAGTCTCGAAGTCGTCCGCGAACAGAATGGTAAGTTCTCCAACCAGTGAGGAGTAAACCGTGGCAGGGGCATCAGGTGGGTTGTTTATCACTCCAGCTTCAACACCCTCGGCGCTGAAGTAGTACTCCGGCGCATCATTACAGTTTGCTGCTGGGAGTGTAGCTTCGTAAAGATCGCCGCCCAAAGAAACCAAGGGCGAGGTGAGATAGGTGCCGCCGTCGTAGCGATAATGAAGCATTCCAGTTCCAGGTATATACTCATCAACAATCTCTTTGATCTGCACCGTAATCGTGGTCTGAACACCCGGGTCCACGCATTCAGGCACGCCGTCGGGGAGGAGAAGCTCTAAATAAGCTTCGGTGATACTCAAGCCTTTGATACAGAAGTTTGCCGTGCTGTCGAGATCGTAGAGGTCCAGCCAAGTTAAGCCGCTGAGGTAATAACTCTCGCCTGGGTTGGATGCCGATTCCACAATGACGCGATACTGAGCGCCCAGCAATACCGGGACGTCGGAGGTTCGGTCGAACGCTTGACCACCGTCCGAGAGTTCCAGGTAAATGTAAAAATCGTCGCCCTCATTAAGTATGATGGGCGTGTCCAGGTCGATGGTGTGGAATCCCGTATACTCGAAGGTGCCGGACTTTGTGGAGAGTTCGTCCAGCAGTTCGCCGTCTTCGAAGCGGTCGTAGATTATCACCGTGTAGTTCACGTTGTCAGTGGCGGTATAGAAGCTCACAGCTACGAGCGTCTCTTTACCTCCAGTAGCTCCCTGGGCGGTGAAGGCATTGAATGCGGCGCTTGCGTCCTCCTCGGTGTCACGCCAGCCGTGGTAATCGTGGTAGTAAATGTGGTCGTACTCCAAGGTTTCGACATCCTGAAAGGAAACGGCGCCCATCTGGGGTTCCTGGCAGCACCACTTATCATAGTAGGAAATCCAAAAGTACCCGTATTCGGGGCCCCAATAGCCCCAGCTGTTCTTGCACAGCCAGGCGCCGTTTTGGGGGGCCTGTGTGACCTTATTATCGTCCCAGCCCACGATGGCGATGGCATGGTTGGGTAGATCGGAACTGCCAGGGGGCTGGTAGTGAGCGTAATACGTCCCGAAGTCTTGAAGGTACGAACCGCTGTAACACATGCACGTCCCTATGACGCCCTCAGTCATGATCTTGCTTTTGATCAGGTTGATGTTGCTCAGGTCCGACTCTGCGACGTACCACTCGATGTGCCGCGGGTAGTAATAGTGATAGTCAGGATGGTATCGATCCGGCGGAGTTGCGATGCCGGAATATGGCGCATCGATCTCCCGCACTGCCCCTTCGGCCCGTGCCAGATACGCAGACGTCACCATGTAGTCGCCTCCTTGGTGCACAATGAGCCCACCGCCTCCTGGATCGTCGTCATTGTTGTGCGTGTTGAACCCGTTCCACCAGTCTAAGTGACACTCCGATAGATTGGGTTCGCCGGTCTCTCCTGCCGCCGCCCAGTTGCCGGTCATGAGAAGGTTACCCTCCATCGAGGCCATGGCACCATGCGTCCAGCAGGTGCCGTAAGGCCCCTGGTCCCGGATTGAGGTCACGTAGTTTTCACCACCAACGTCGCGTAAATCGAAGAAACTGGGTGGATCTGCCCAGGATGCTGTGGGAGTGGTGGCGGAGATGGACGTTGCGTCAACACCAGCAGCATTTGAAAGCCCCTCTGCGAATACCGCTCCAGTCATCAAGAATAGAACTGAGATGACCGAGATGAGGCTTATGATTTTTTGTTTCATTTGATCCTCCTGCTTTGGTAGTTAATTAACACTTATTTCTCTCTTTTACAAATATAGTTGTTTTTGCAGATTTGTCAAGGGTTTAAACTTGGATGTCAGATTTGTAAATACTGGAATAAATTATCTACTTTCTAAGAAAAAAAGCCCAATTTCGATAAATAGAGAACGCGGCTCCGGGAAACTCCTTATTTCTGATTTCTACTCACCACCGGATGGTGGTCCTCCTTTAAAGAGATAATTGATAAGATAAACTACGTCAGAGCTATTGATCACCTGGTCACAATTGACATCGCCAACCTGCAAAGGCTCAGGTGGGGGTCCGCCTTTGAAAAGGTAGTTTATCAGATACACGATATCAGCCGAGTTGATTACCACATCGCCATTGACATCGCCATGGGCAACTGAGATTATCAGGATATAGGCATCACCATCCTCGAAATCTTCTAAAGTGATCTGTATATTCCCATCGACAACCGGAATTAACTCACTAAATGCAAACAACGGGCCTTCAGGAAGTGGTATGGCCGTTGGTGGATCTGAGTAAAACTCAGGATAATTTGGAATTCGTTCAACCTTGACCAAAACGCTTTGTTGTGAATAGGGATAATCGACAACGTGAATGATCACATCATTTGGGGATGCTTTCAAGTACCTTCCAACCAATAGTTTGATAATGTGTGAGGAATCGTTTCGTGTGGCCATAAGATTTGTATTGACATCCGAACTCGAAATATCAAGTTTGGCTTCTCCTTCCATCTGGGCATAAGCTGACCATACCCAATATGCTGGCTGAGGAGTTTCTCCATCCTTCATAAACATTCCGTTAAGCCCGAACCAACAATCGCACCAGTAATCATAAGGATCTTCAGAGTAAATCCACCAGCATGCTCGCATTGCTTTATCAATTTCCGCTTTGTCTAAATAGTAAAGATACCCCAGGTTCCATCCAGGAGATAGATGTACCTGTTTTCCCATGAATTCATTTACATGAAGCTCTGGAGTATAGTCTGAAGGGAAATGCGCCTGAATTTGGGAACGTAAATATTGAGTTCTGCCTGGAATTCCATCAGGTCGTGTATCAATCCAGGTTCCTCCATTTTCATGCCACGATACTGCGTCAAGTCTTACCCCGTATATGCTATCAAGGTCAACTATAAAATCCATGATACCTTCTACACCAGGATGGCCGGGTCTAAACCAAGAAATGCTTGGTCCCACAAGTTTTGCTTGAGGGTTGTATGACTTCACAACGTTGTAACAACGTGCAAAGGTCTCAAGTAACTGGTCATATGTTCCATGCCAAAAATAAGGATGATCAGGCTCGTTCCAGATATCATAATATTCAACCGGATAATCTGGAAAGTAACTATCGTATACTTGAAGATTATAGAGGATATACGCTTCATATTCACTCCAATCAGTCCATGGCTCAGCATAGGGAAATCCTCCCTGGAACCAAGCATAATGATCTGACAAACCATAGGTGATGTTTGCCTGCTGGAGTTGAGCCAGAGCGTATGATGGTGCTTTATACAGTCTCCATTCCCTGGGTTTAAGGAGAGCTACCAGTGATTCGTTAGGGGCAGGTGAGTTTTCGTCGCGGCCGTGAAGGAAACCATGGTGAAGTATAAACTCACCAAGATCACTATCCGCATCCACCCAGAGGATCTCGTCTTTCATTGGCTTTTCCGTAGCTTCAGCTACTAAGAGAATCGATTGAACTTCCTTCACCTGTGATATTCCCGCAAAACTTGAGGATAAGGGCAAGGCAATGACCAGTATCACGATAGTGTGGATTTTCACATATATCCTCACCTATAGCTATGAGATCAAGCTATCTAAATTTTTTATTAAAAGTCAATCCTCATGATGTCGTAATCCCTTGTTCATCACCTCCTTGGTTCTCGCGTCTTCACATAATGACCTACGATTACAAACGTCATTAAGTTTCATCTAAGGCTCACCCGGTACCGGTCCTCCTTTAAACAGATAATTGATAAGATAAACTACGTCAGAGCTATTGATAACCTGGTCACAATTGCAGTCCCCCACCCATAGAGGATCAGGTGCCTGTCCGTTTTTGAAAAGGTAATTTATCAGATATACGATGTCGGCTGAATTGGTTACTCCATCCCCGTTAGCGTCTCCACACTGAACCGTTGGCTCCGTTCCCTCTCTTACCAGAGAAGGGTCGCCATAGAGGTTATAGTCGAACATGTTCATATATTCGTAATAATGATCCCATCCATAGTTACGATTGCAGTAGAATTTGGAGTCATAGAGGGCATCGCCAACCTTCTCAGGCCCACCGGGGCCGTCGATTAAGTAACGGTTGAATTCATAACACATTGATTCGGCACCGCCAGGTATCGAGTCCCAATACACTGCTACCGCAGCGCCGCGAGTGGCACTGAGCACGCCAGCGGAAGAGCCAAATCCGGGCTTGGTCAAAAGATCAATGCCCAGATTGCCCCAGACATTAGGTTCTGGACGGCCCACATTACACGAAATGGCAAAGACGATCGAAGGATGATCATCATCTAAGTTAGACTGAGTGCTGATGAAAGCGTAATAGGTAATCTCGTTGGGATCATTCGTTTCCGGAACCCCGTCACCATCGTCCCATGACCATACCATCCGGCTCGCACCACTTGGCGAGCCATGACCCTCCCAATTCACTACCGCATATTGGCCGTTTCGCCAATCATTGGCAAGCGCCGTCTCGCTCAGTGCAGGCCAGGGACACTCAGAAGGTGCCAAACCTGCTTGTTCGCTGTAGTGGCTTATTGTCCAGCCACTCATGAGGTCCGTCTCGATTAAATCGGAACTCCGGCAGCCGTCTACGAGGGGGTAGCCACTGTAGTCTTGGTTGGCAAAAGCCACGATTGCGCCAGCATGCAAAGCCTGATTCTTCCAAAGTCCGGTGTCCTGCTCAAAGTTGACCAATTTGTTAAGGGCGTACGTTATCCGGGCGTAGTCATTGGTCGGAATCCGGCCTACCGACACTTCGGCCAGGAAGTCAGGAGTGTCCTCGCCGTATTCCCCACAGAAGCCATCGCCATCTGAATCCCAAGAGACAGAGTCCGAATAAGATAAGTCTGCATAATAGTAATCTGTAGGCACAGAACCGCCGGGGTTAGAAGGATCATCCGGGTTATGGCTATGGTCGTATGGATTTGGGAAACAGTAGCGCATGGGGACGGTCGAGTAATCGCCCACTAGAAGTACGTATTCGATACCCCAGAGTCCATAATAGCTTCTGAGGAAGTTACGGATCTGTTCGGCAAGATCACCACCGGGCTGGCTCGTGATCTCGGCATCGGTAGTAAGAACAGTCCTGATATTGTATCCTAAAGAAGCCTTCCAGTCCAGGAAGCCAGACGAAGTTATGGCACCTGAAAGATCACTGGTAGTAATGATCACGTAGTCGTGGGTCTGTTGCCAGGCCTTGGGCCGTGATCCGGTGGGGTCATACAACTCCTTTATCTGTTGATAATTAACAAAGAGCCTTGAGGCTTTCTCATCAGCCAAAGTGTCCCACTTCAGCTCTTCGGCTCTTTGAGCTTCAGGACTGTCCGGAGATTGCAAGCTGTAGTTGACGATGATTTGGGCAGCAGCATAATAAATCAGTCTGCCTGACTGGGGATGATAGCTGAAGGGATAGAAAGAGACTGAAGCATAGGAGTATTTGCGCAGGGTTCCTGAACTAACAAGTTTTCCCCTCTCTTTGGGGTAGGCTTGGTCGGTTGAATAAACTGCCTGGTTATTTATTTGCCACTCTCGCTTTAGTTCTTTTATAAGTTCCCTGTATTGAAATGGATCGGCTAAGGGCAAAATGGGTGGAGTAGGTACGATTCGATATGTTCCCGGCAACTGAGCGGCGCCAATGCCTTTGACCTCAACGGATTGAACCCTGGCGCCAGCCGGAAGAGCAATCAAGAAACTCTTGGCAGGGAGCATGGGTTTGCCCGGAGCCAAAAGATAACCAAACTCCTCCATTTTAATGCTTTGACCTTCATCTACGCTTTTGATCTGATATTCACCGGCGTTGACAGTAATGGTCAAATTCTCTGCTTCTGTTGACGGAACTCCTCCAGACCCATGGTATAAATTGTGAGTCGCCGCAGAGCTCTGCCCGGCTGTTAACAATAAAAAAGAAAAGAGTAAGACAAAGTTTCCAATTATTCTTCTTTGTTTCATCTTTTTTTCTCTTTTTTGGACTTTTCAGCGCCTATGCTCGATTCCGAAGCGCCCAAAGCAGATCATAAAAAGATTGCACCTGCAAGTACAAATCAAAAGCTAACCCACAGGTTTTGGGTTTGGTGTTCCTTCCTTCTTCTACTACAAATATAGGTACATTGCATACTTTGTCAAGAAATATTCGAAGCTGGGGTAGATACCAAATTCAATTGATGCTCTTTTTGAGTAAAAAATCAGGAAACGGCCTTCAGAGTCAGTCCAAGGGACAGGATAGTTGTTCATCAGTGCGTCTTTTTTTAGTAGGTTTTTCTTGACAGGTGAAAAAATTTTGTTATTTTAAAAATAGAAATACTGCTTACATAAAAGGCATTCGAGATGGTATGCCGTCCTTTGTTATAACTCCAAATCCCGGAGGTTCTATGCGCAGCTTGACTATTATTTTCTGTACAATCCTTGTTGTCTTTTCATTTCCACAGGCACAAGCCGGGAACAATAATACCCTCGGCAAGAAACTTACTATACAAGCAAGACTGGATGCTGAATCTACCGCTCGTCGGTTGCCTCTCTTTCGTGATGATTTATCCAAGTTGGAGTATTCAAAAACCCTGGAAACTGAGGCAAAATCGTTTGGCGATGCTCCCCAAATTCTTTGGTGGTATGATTTGGATGCTCCCTCTTTCGGGTCAGCCGCGGTTGATGACATTGACAAAGATGGCAAACTGGAGATTGTCTTTGGGACATATTTTAACGATGAACACATCTATGCTTTGAACGCGGATAGTGGCACTCTCCTCTGGAGATACAACACTGGTGGCTGCAATGATGCTTCCCCAGCCATAGCGGATGTTGACTTAGACGATACTTTGGAGGTGGTGCTGCCAGCATCTTCCCCCTGCAGGGTCTTTTGTTTCAATGGAGTCACGGGAGAAGTGGAATGGTCCACTCCCACGGGTTCGAACTGTCTTGACTCGCCTCCTGCAATAGCCGATGTGGATAATGATGATAAGCCGGAAGTGATATTTGGCGCATGGTATGGTTACGTTTACTGCCTTAACGGCGAGGATGGCAGCATATGCTGGCGAATTAATCTGGGAACGAATAGCTACATTCAGTCCGGTCCTAACATTCTTGACCTGGATGGAGATGAGCAGTTAGACGTGGTTGTCGCCCAATGGGCTGGCGGCTGCAGGGTCTACGCCTTAAAAGGAGACTCTGGTTCCGTTCTGTGGTATTCCGATGAGCCCAACGATTACATGTATCACGGAGGTTCATTCGCAGATATTGATGAGGATGGCAAACCTGAAATTGCCATTGGCTGCTACGATAATCGTGTTTACGTGTTAAATGGAGAGGACGGCAGCCTCGAGTGGGACTATCCTGCTTCTCATTATATAGGTGCACCCACCTCGATTGCCGACCTTGACAATGACGATCATCTGGAGATAGTTTTCGTTTCTTACAATAGATTGGGGGTATTATCGCACACCGGAGATTTGCTCTGGAGTTATTCTACGGGTGGCAACATGTTCCGGGGAGCGGCAATTGCAGACGTGGATAGTGATGACGTTCTTGACGTTGCATTTGGGTCAGACGATGGTACTCTCAGAGTGCTCAAAGGCGACAGCGGCCGGGTGATTTGGACATATAATCTGCAAGCCCATTATGGAAAGACTTTTGAGATGGATCATGCGCCGGTGATTGCTGACTTTAATAATGATGGCAAATTGGATATTTTCGTCATAGGTGGATACGGCACTTCATCCCCGCCCACTTCCAATCACGGGCGAGCATATGCACTCACTGCAGGCGATGGCACCGGCCCAGGTTGGCCCATGTTCAGGCACGACCTCAGACACAGTGCTTGCTTTGACAGTTTACCCTCCTTCCAATGCGGCGATGTCAACAAAGATGGAATAATCAATTCAGCAGACGTTGTGTATTTGATAAATTACCTGTTCAAAGATGGTCCAGCGCCTTATCCTGTTCAATCCGGAGATGTCAATCTCGATGAGATAATCAATAGTGCAGATGTCGTCTATTTAATCAACTACCTATTCAAAGGTGGACCACCACCATGCGAACCATAGCCAAGCACCCATAACCTTTTAAAACAGGAGGTGGTTATGCTAAAACATCACATGTTTATTCCCGCAATCTGGATTCCTGTCTTGGTCTTCTGGGCTTTGCCCGCTTTGGCGGAGATTATTGTTGATACCGCCTGGGTGAGGAGATATGACGGGCCTGCAAGCGAGTTCGACGAAGCTTGTGCCATTGCCATCGATGGTTCCCGAAATGTATATGTGACCGGATTTAGTTACGGCAGCAGCCTGACAAACTATGATTATGCCACCGTAAAATATGACCGGAATGGGAATGAGATTTGGGTAAGACGGTACAACGGACCTGCAAGCGGCAGTGATAAACCTTATGCTTTAGCCGTGGATAGTTCTGGGAATGCATACGTTACGGGAAGAACTCTGGGCATCGGTACAGCCGGTGATTATGCCACAATAAAGTACCGTCCCAGTGGAGATACTGCTTGGGTAAGAACATACGACGGTCCAGCACATTACCTTGATGAAGCCTATGCTTTGGCAGTAGATAGCTGTGGGAATGTATATGTAACAGGCAGTGGCTACGGCAATGGCACCTCCATGGATTACGCTACTATCAAATACGATTCGTCTGGCAATGAGCTCTGGGTGCGGAGGTACAATGGACCGGGGAATGACGATGATCTGGCTTCTGGCATACGAATAGATGGTTCCGACGTTGTCTATCTTACTGGATACAGTTGGGGAGATGGATCAGGTCGTGACTATGCCACCATAAGGTATCATTCCAACGGAGATACTGCTTGGGTTATAAGATACAATGGACCCGGGAATGGTGGTGATCATGCTTATGCCATAACAGTAGATACTTCTGATAACGTCTATGTTGCTGGGACAAGTGACGGCACAGAGACAGGGTCTGACTATGCAACCATAAAATATGGCAAGGAAGGGAATCAACTCTGGGTTCAAAGATACAATGGACCGGGTGACTCCGGCGATCAGGCTTACGCCATAGCAGTGGATGATTCTGGTAATGTTTATATCACCGGGGCAAGTGAGGGCGACGGGTTATCCTATGACTATGCTACCATAAAGTATTACCCCGACGGAGACACCGCCTGGATTAGGAGATACAACGGACCAGGAAATGGCCATGATGTGGCGCTTGCTATAGCCTTAGACAGTTCTCGGAACACTTACGTGACCGGATATATCTCTGATACTCTCACAGGGTTGGACTATGCCACTATAAAATATAGCTCTTCTGGCGATGAACTGTGGGTAAGAAGATACAATGGGACTGGGTCACCAGGAAACAACCACGATTTTGCCTACGGCTTAGCTGTGGACGGCTCTAACAATGTGTATGTGACAGGAACCAGTTACGGTGGTGCAACTGGACGAGATTACGTCACCATAAAGTATTTCCAAGCCCTGCGTGGTGATGCCAATGAAGATGAGGTGATCAATTCAGCTGATGTTACTTACCTGATAAGTTACCTTTTCAGGGATGGTCCTCCTCCAGAGCCTTTGGAAGCGGGAAATGTGAATTGCGACTCCCTGATCAATAGCGCCGATATTGTCTATCTGATCAACTATCTATTCAAAGACGGGCCAGCACCGTGCGAGCCATAAGCACGAACACATTACGTTTCAAAACAGGAGGTCTTCATGCCAAAGCATCATATGAATAAGAGATTTGTGGATATGTTTCTTTGCGTGGCGATTATTGCTTTTTCACCGATCTTCGGAATACGGATAAATGCTGCCCCTAATCCAGATAGCTCTCGTTTGGCTGGCACTTTTGCCAACAGCGTTATTGTATATACTGCTCATCAGGAGTGGCCTTCTCGTATTTATCTTCTTCGTGCGGATGGTTCGGTCATTACCTATTATGAATATGACTTCACCAGACTCGTAGACTTAGAGGTTGTAAATAACCAGGTTTATGTTGCGGAAGCGTTTGCACCCCGGGCATATAAAATAAATCTTGATACCGGAAATTTAGACTTAATCATTGATGATTGGTCTCTCTACTACTTTTATGATCTTGCCTTTGACGGCACCTACTTCTACGTTACCGAATGGGATCTTAACCGCTATGATATCAATGGAAATAAGAACGGTACTGCCAGCTTCGACGAATATGTCTTAGGGGCGGCATGGGACGGGTCGTATTACTGGACTTTGAATGATGAAAACCAGATCAAATGCTGGAATATCTCCAATTGGCCTACCATAACCGAGATACCTGATAATGGTTTTGCTCCCCCGACTCCTGATTGCCGCGGTTTGTGGTTCGACGGGCTGTACTTCTGGACAGCGGAAAGCATAGAAGGTAGCCTCGGTAAAATTTATCAATTCAATTATAATGGTCAGGTAATCAATCAATGGACCGAGCCTGCCTTCAGAGGTTGGTCAGCATGCGTGGTTGTTGTGAATGGTCCTCCGGAGACACCACATACGCCATCTGGGCCAACCCAGGGAGAAGTGGGAATAGAATATGATTTTTCCACCAATACAAATGATCCAGAGGAAGATAGCATATTCTATTGGTTTGACTGGGGAGATGGAACCGATAGTGACTGGATTGGACCATACCATTCCGGAGACACCTGTACAGCATCTCACGTCTGGACCAATCCTGTTATTTGTTATGTGAAGGTCAAAGCAAAGGATACCCATGATCATCAGAGTGATTGGTCGGATTCGTTGTCCGTTGCCCTATACATCTGCGGTGACTGCAACAGCGATGGGCTGATAAACTCAGCCGACGTGGTTTATTTGATAAACTACCTCTTCAAAGATGGTCTTGCTCCCGTGCCCTTAGAGGCTGGAGAGGTCAATCTCGATGAGACAATCAATAGTGCCGATGTGGTCTATATGATCAACTATCTGTTCAAAGGTGGGCCACCACCGTGTGAACCATAAGCTCATGTGTCCTACTTGTTCGGATGAGCGTTGTACCCGCTGTTTGGAAAAAGGGAAGGAACGGGTGTTCAACCACCGCCTCAACCAGAGAAAAATCCATTTCGCTTTGAGTGGTAAGAATAAAAAGAATATTGAAATAACCTCCTCCAACGGGTTATCTTAAGCACTCGAAGATTTTGTTCACAATTATGTCAGTTGCTTATAAAACGGCCTTGTTTTCTTTTTTTATCAAGCCCCAAATTGAGATTTTTGAAAGAAATCTGGGGAGAATGGGGAAACAACTTATAATCCCCCTGAATCCCCCTTTTATAAAGGGGGATCAGAAATTCTCCTTTTCATAGATGGTTCGGGGTAAGGTACCCCGAACCATAACAGTTGCGGGGTGAGGGTTCATCCTGAAGGGATTCACCTTGAAGGGCACCCCGCAACAACAACTTGGCGATTATTTAAAATCCTCCCCTTTTGTGAAAAAAGAATTATCTAAAATCCCCTTTTACAAAGGGGGGAAAAGAGGGATTAAAAATTCCCGCAAGGTGCCAAGTGGCTATTTTCTACCTCACCCCCTTTTATCCCCCTCTCCACAAACAGACTGTGTCATATTTTGGTTTTTTGTAGCCGCAGACTTTAGTCTGCGAAAACCGCTTGTTGAATTCCAACAACTTACGCAATCTAAAGATTGCGGCTACAACGTCAAAACATAAT
>Ga0209427_10003472_pt1 | contig 18465 bp, 12 predicted proteins | sample DeeMarSWOR136_30_FD_187465 | JGI IMG/M metagenome (GOLD analysis project Ga0209427, IMG submission 187465) | Marine sediment microbial communities from White Oak River estuary, North Carolina - WOR-1-36_30 (SPAdes) (version 2) | ecosystem: Environmental > Aquatic > Marine > Intertidal zone >...
AGACCATCATCATACATATGCACCACACAAGAATCCCCCCCTACAAAGTTGGGATTGGTGGGAAGATTTAAAAGGTTAACACACATTACGTTTATACTATAGGCGCAAATTTTTATACAAGCAGCTTAAATCATAAGCTCCAATGTTTGTTAGTGATAACTGATTTAAACCTGATTTGCGTGGATTGCATATCATGCTGTTAATGTTGTTTTGACGAAGAAGGAATCATGCAAATTGGAGACGGGGGGATTCGAATCCCTTGAGAATGAGCGGATTGCTTGGAAGAAGGGTGAACGGCTATTAAATCCTATTTTTGCTTAAAATTATTTTTCATCTGCGTTTTTCGGTTGTTATTAAAGCTTATTTCGGACTTATGGATCGAAAAAACACTCGCGTAGAGACTTTTTGGAGACATAGATTTGATAACTTTTCACTGATACATTTCATATGTTGGAATCCTGTGACACTCCTCAAACGAAAGAGAGGGGCAATGGGGAATATAAAATATGCGTAAATAAAAGAACCATATTACGTCTACTCGACCAAGAATTTATTGAAGAATTCTGAAATTTTGCGACTCATGAGAAGGGTGTCTTGTGGGATGGTTTCTAGCTTAAATGCTTCAGTGAAAATGCATTCTTACCTGCCCTGTGATATAGTAAACTTTATCTCGCCGGGGCTTTATTCAGTTTGTAACCATTCAATTGCATCCTGTTTATCTTGAAATAACTTAACATTCCATTCGCGATTGTTACATGTTGTCTCGAAAAATCTATACTCATCCTTCTCATTGTCGGATTCTGGAACAATTAAAGTGTACTTATTTGTTCTGCAAGATCCCAACTCCTCATATAAAGCAGGTAGCTGATATATATCCATTATCTCTGCCGTGTTTGTTGCTCTGCTACGGTCGCCTAAAAATAAATGTGTATTATGTTCTTTGCCAAGTTCCAATGCTTTTCTGGTTTGTTCTTCGTAATCTTGATAAGTTGATGGACCCGTTTGTACAATAAAAACAATGTTTTTATCTTCTAAATATCTCACATCCCATGCCATAAGGACCTCCCATATTTCCTGATGTCTTACCACCTGCCCCGTGAGATGGCGAAGCGTTATCTCACTGAGCTGCCAATTCCATTGATGATTAAGTTGGTGACATACAAACTCTCGTTTGATAATCCAACTCTCACGGAACTGAACAAGGCAATTTTGACCCGGGATTTTTTATTTAATCCAGCCATTTCTATAACCGATATAAATTATCAAGTACAAGGCTGTATTAAAATTGGGAGAGCAAAAATGGGAATAGACCATTCATCACTGGGCATTTTGACTGTCGAATTACCACCAGAACCAGAAATGGGTCTAGAACTAAAAGCTGTTGCTGAAGTTATTCAGAATGAAGAAGGCTGTGATGTGGTAGTCGATTTTTCCAATGCGAATATTGTAACCTCCTCAAGCATATCGAAGCTGTTGAGGTTACGCAAACTGTTGATTGACCGCGGGCATCGGCTTATTTTATGCAACGCTGCCCCCGCAACCGAAGGTATCTTTGAAGTTTGTGGTCTTGACGTGGTTTTTGAATTTGCCGCTGACAAGTCTTCTGCTTTATCATCAATAAAACATGCCCAACCTGTCAGCATATAGGTATTAATTAAAAATAATCCTAACAATGTCATTAATGCTGACCGCATATGGTGCGGTAGCTCATGTCAGGAGTTATGGAAAAAGTAATGAGAAAGGTAAAAAAATGAATTACACTACATTAGCTATAGGATTATTAACATTGATATTAGGCATATGCTCACTATTTATTAGACTGAAACATCCAGAAAAATTTTGGAAACTGAATGTAATGAAAGAGAGATACGGAGAAAAGACAGGAGCGACGATACATACAATTTCTTATACCATCATCCCAATAATTGCAGGGATTTTATTTATCATCATAGGGCTTAAGGGGTGAACAATATAATGCCACTTTCCATCAAGAGCAAGGACAATAGGAATATTAAGTGAGATAAAAAATGAAAATCAGTGAGGTCAGAATTAAATTAATAAACAGCAAGGATAATAGGTTGAGAGCTTTCTGCTCCATAACGATCGACAATGAGTTTGTAGTTCACGACATCAGGATCATCGAAAGGGCGGGTAGTGTTTTTGTTGCTATGCCTTCGAGAAAAATGACTGACCATTGCGATAAATGCGGAGGTAAAAATCATCTCAGAGCAAAATTCTGCAATAATTGCGGAGCAGAACTTAAGGAAAACCGAGTCATAAAAGATATCAAAGGTAGAATAAAACTACACAACGATATTGCCCATCCGATTAATGTAGAATGTAGACAAAGAATCCAGGAAAAAGTAATAGCTGCCTTTAAAGCAGAGGTAGAAAAATCCAAAAAGTCAGACTATAAAGCTATTGAATTGGACGAAGAGGATGATGATACTCCTGAAATATATTCGTATCACAAGGAATCTAATTTTGTTCATCGATGAAGGGGACATGCTGGATTTATTATTATGTTTTTTTATAAACTTATAATATTAATTGTCCGATATAATTAGTAGAAACACCCAGCGGAGGTAGGGGGGACAGGAGAAAGTGAGATTAATGGATTCCCCTGTATTAATTTCTAATCGATAGACATTCTTTCTATCTGGACTACCTCAAATATTACCTTCTCTTCGATGCTAAAATTAGTCAGATTGGTTTTATAGTAAACAACCATGGAAACTATGTGATTGAAAATTTGATGTCTCAATTAATGTCTAATCTTATAATAGATAATATGAGACACATCATTTTCTTTGACCAACGATTACCCATTCATAATGGTCTGCCCCCAAATGAGACATTTTAACTTCTATCCTCTAAAGTGTTATTAACGTAACTTCCTTTATCGCATATGATTATATCTGTTTTGTAGTCTCAGCAAATAATTTGGCACGCCCATTGCTCCTATCCATAAGCACACACAGGAAATTAAAATGCAAAACCAAAAAAACGAATACATGTTACGGGCTTTAACAATAGCCGATAAAATTATGAACCTAAGTAATGATGCAGCCGCACTTGCGGATGAAGGTAGCTTAGGTATACTCTTTGGCGTTATGCGGGATTGTGCCTATAAGATTCGACAACATGTCGAATCAGAGGCAAGCAAGCTTAAGACAAGCATGAAATAAATTCCTGCTCATCTTTAATTTTCCTATTCCTCAATAGGGCAGGGGTCTTACCATGACAAGCAAAAAAAGAGGCTGTAAAAGCATAAATTTGGGGATTCAAATTTCTTGCTCATGGATATAAATGGGTTATACTTTATATAGACTGGGGGTAGCATATAACCAAGTTTTACGCCTCTTTACAACAACCAATAAGGTTGAGGTTTCACCATGAAACATCCGATAAAAGATAACAGAACACCTAATCATAGTTCTGTAGTATATAACGGAATAGATTCCCACAAATGGGCAAATCAGATGGAAATACACCGCCTTACTTCAAGTAAGCCCAATGCTGAAGTAAAGGCCGCACCACCCAAAAATCGTAATTGCATACCGTAAATTACGTTTAGCACACTATACGTGAATTAGATTAACGACAAGAAGCAAGATTGAGGAATAATAATGGCAGCTACATATTACAGAATGTGGCTTTTAGATACTGTCAGTAAAAAGCGTATGTTATTTCTTGCAATAATCTGTTACATCATCTTGTGCTAAGTATTTTGTGTGTGCAAAACAAGCACATATGGCAAATACGAGATAAGCAACTAAATAGCTGTATGTTGGGAGAGTAAAGATGGGAATAGATCTTTCATCACAGGGTATTTTGACTGTTGAACTACCACCAGAACCAGAATTGGGTTCTGAACTCGAAATTGTAACTGAAGTTGTCCGTGGTGGAGCTTGCTGTAATGTGGTGGTTGACTTTTCCGATGTGGATATTGTGACTTCTTCAAGCATCTCTAAGCTGTTGAAATTGAACAAACTGTTGAGTGAGTTCGGACATCGACTTATTTTATGCAATGCTGCTCCCGCGACTGAAGGTATCTTCAAAATAACTGGTCTTGATGTAGTTTTTGAATTTGCCGCTGATGAGCCTGCGGCCTTTGCATTAATAAAAAAAATTAACCTGTCAAACATTAGGTTTTAGTTCCAAATAATCATTGCAAGTGCCCCTCTGTTAGACCTCTGCTTTCCTTGCAAAGGCTTTACTGTACCTTCTCTACTTTCCGCTGGTCGGATTATACACACAGAACAATCTAAACACTCAGAACCGATCTTGGTTCCGACGGTCTTTGTTAATTGTAATTTTCATTGTCTCGCCCTTTCAAAAAAGCCCGGCCTTGTGTAGGCATGATAAAGCGGCTAAAACAGTAATTTGGTAGCGAGTTCAATATTATCGCGGTGCTATCCGAAATGTAGTTCCTTTAATACAATAAAAATAACCGACAATTGTAAGCTTATAGGACTTCTTGATTGACTTGGAAATTCCCTCACAAGATGAGTGCGAATGTCTGATAAATAATAAATCTTCATCGTTAAACAGGCTGATTTATCGCTGTTTATTATTATCCTCTCTTCTTTGGGGCTCGTAATTCATAAATTACGTAACATCTACCCCTTTTTATGCCGAAAATACCGACATTGGTAGTAATTTACTATTAAAGTCGGTGTGCGCTGACAAATAACAAAAATGACGTACAGAAAAAATACAATTGGATTTTATACCGCTCTAAAGAACCTTTTTGGAGGACCTTCACATATGAAGACGATTAGGACGTTGGTATGTTTTCTTGCTATCAACCTTTTTATATTGGTAGCTCCTGTACAAGCAAACTCAAATGAAGGCATCACCGCAATTACCACCCCCTGTGCTGATGTTACCATGTCTTTCGTACAGTCGGGGATAATTTCAAAAGTACTCGTCAAAGAGGGAGATAAGGTACAAACAGGACAGTTACTCATCCAACAGGATACAGAAGCTGTCGAAGCAAGTCTAGCCCAAAAAAAAGTTGATCTTACAAGGTTAGAGTGGGCAGCCAGCCAAGGAGTAGCGACGGATCTTGAAGTGGAACACGCAAGATTAGATGTGAAGGTAGCTCAGATAATCATCGACCATATGTGCCTAAGAAGCCCAATAACAGGAACAATAAACAAGATTGAAGTTGAAGTTGGCGAAGCTGTCCAGGGTCTTGCTGATGTAGTCAGGGTAGTGAAGACCGACTCGCTTTGGATTGATGTTCCTGTGCCATTGGCCAAGGGCAGAACGCTTAAGTTTGGACAAATTGCAGAAGTGAAGTTTCCAGATACTAAGAAGAAACCTTCAAAAGGTAAAATCAATTATATTTCCACTGTTGCTGATGCAGCCAGCTCTACTTTGAGAGCTCGTATAGAAGTTCCCAACACACTGAATAGGCCCGCTGGAGAGCATGTTCGCGTCACTTTTCCACCCCCAGAGAAATTTAGCGCCGAAAGTATAACTAAAGAAAGTACAACTAAAGGTGAAAGCTAATGAATATTAAAAGCTATATGAAGGAACATGTAATTGCTAATCCACACTTATGGATACGTCTTAAATCACTTTTATTTCTTGTTCTGTTGATCCAAGTAACCGGCTGCGTTTCTGAAAAAGTCGAAGACCAGGGAATTGTTACTTCTTACCATAAAACTGTTGTTGATAAAAGTCCTCAACCGCGTGATAGCAATGAGGGCTTAGATTCTCTTCGTCCAAGCCCTGAACCGGACGTACTCAAACTTGATGTTACCAAGGATGAAACTACAGGTAAAAACATTATCAAGCTTTCTCTCGATGATGCAGTAAAAAGAACTCTTGTCAGCAGTCCCGAGATTAGCGTGGTAAGTTACGATCCATCAATTGCCAAAGCAGAGATACTTAAAGCAGTTGCTGATTTCGATATTGCCCTTTTTGGACGGGCAAACTATGAGAAACAAGACGATCCAACAGACAGTATCTTCCTTGGAGGTCAGGCTACTTCGCGTGTATTGGAGACAGGCATCAAACAAAAAGGGATTACTGGTGCAGAGATCTCTCTTGCTTACGCCCTCATACGTAACTGGGATGATTTAACTACTAGAACTCTTTCCACAAGATACGAACCGATGCTTTCTTTCAAGATAAAACAGCCATTGATGCGTGACGGATGGGAGGGAGTTAATCTTGCTGGAGTAAATATCGCAAAGCTAAATTACAGAGCTGCCCTTGCTGCCTTTCACCAAAGAACCGAAGAAGTTTCCGCCGGGGTTGTCTCTTTATACTGGAGTTTATTACGAGCACGTCGTATCCATGAAATCCAACAATGGTTATTGGAAAAAACCCGTGAAACATTGAAGAAGGTTGAAATCCGCAGAGGTATCGATGCTACTGATGTGCAGATCAAGCAAGCCGAGGCTGCTGTAAAATCACGAGAAGCAGTATTATATCAGGCTCAAAAACAAGTTATGGATGTACAGGATACTTTGGTAAGGCTGTTGTCTGATAGCCAAATTAATTTGCTAAGCGATCTCGAAATCATTCCCATAACTGATCCTCCTACAACCGAAATGAAATTTGATCAGTCAGAAGCTTTAACGTTGGCTCTGTCTAACAATCCTGTAATACAACAGGCAAGCCTTACAGTTGAAGTGGCCCAGATTAATGTTGACGTTGCAAAAAAGCAGAAAATGCCCCGTCTTGATCTGGTTGCGTCCACGAGAATGCAAGGTCTGTCCCGTACTCAGGGAGATGCACAGGATATACTTAATGATGCTGACTATGTGAGCTTTGCTATTGGAATAACGGCTGAAATTCCGCTGGGTAACCGCCAACGTGAGGCTGAATATCGTAAACGAAGATTTGAATTGCGCAAGGCAATTTCAATATTGCAGAATATCTCAGATCAATTGGCAACGCAAGTCAGAGAAAGAATCAGGCTTGCCGAAACATCTTACAGGGAAATATCAATTCAAAAGGAAGCTGTAGATGCGTCAAGGATACATTTACGGGCAGTCGAGGACACTGAGACAATAAGAAATGAATTGACCCCTGAGTTTCTTTTAATTAAACTTGAGGCACAGGATACATTATCAAATGCCCAGCGGGATGAGATAAAAGCTATTACCGATTATAACATCTCATTAGTAAGGTTAGCTGAATCTATGGGCACTGTATTGGATATGAGATATGTGCGGAAAGCTTTGCCAGGAACAAGCAATAGAGATAATGATACCAACAATACAGATTGATTACCCTAAGGTGCTTTTACCAATCTTATTCACCGCCTGTAAAGCCAAGTTGTTCATCAAGCCAGTGGTCTGTTATTAAAACCGACTTTCGCCGCCGTAGAGCAAATCTCTCAGCTCTTATCTGAGCCAAACGAAAAACACTACGAATCAACGGTGAGGAAATATCATTTCCTCCATTATTAGCGTATTTTCTTCTAAGGTAAGCAACTGAATTCTTAGCATAACGTGATACGACTTCATCTTCGAGACTGAATATTCCCTGGGCACTCCCAGGATCACCTTGGCGAGCACATCGTCCATATAACTGTCTATCTATTCTTGCTGAATCATTAGGTTCAGCAGCTATGACATGTAATCCCCCCAGTTGAGCCACTGCCCGGCCAAGTTTAATATCAGTGCCTCGTCCCGCCATATTGGTCGCTACAGTGATGTTCCCATGATTGCCCGCCTGTGCCACAATTCCGGCCTCCTGTTTATGATAAACGGCGTTAAGTACCTGGTGACTCAGTTTCTCAGTTTTAAGTAGTTTACTAAGATGCTCACTGGCTCTGACACTACGTGTTCCTACGAGAATCGGCCTGCCGATATCATGTACACTGCGAATTTCCCGCACTATCCTTGCCCATTTGGCTGATTCTGTGGGTAACACTATAGTTGGCAAGTTCTTCCTAATACATGGACGATTTGTGGGGATTGATACAACAGGTAAATGGTATATCTGCCAAAATTCGCTACTTGCCTCAGATGCGGTTCCTGTCATTCCAGCTAACTTACGATAAATTCTGAAAAACCTCTGAAAACTTATACGAGCATAAGTGTCCTTAGGTGGATGTATTTCAACCTTCTCCTTGGCTTCAATGGCCTGATGTAAACCATCACGCCAGGTACGATCCGGCATCATACGGCCGGTAAAATCATCAATAATAACAATTTTGTCATCGTCAATTACATAGTGCTTGTCCTTCAGGTACAGTTCTTTGGCCGTCAATGCCTGATTTATCAGTTCCAAGCAACGACGATTCCCTCTCCAAAAACCTCCTATATATTCGGTTAATTCTGTTAAATGAGTCCTACCGAGATCAGTAAACTCAATCTCTCTGTATTGATGATTAACCTGGTAGTCCACTTCGGGATTCAGTTGGTTGACGATACTTGCTGCCTGACGAAAGTATTCTATCTGCTGTGGATTAGGAGCCTGACCGGAGATTATAAGCGGTGTAACTGCCTCATCAACAAGAATCGAATCGGCTTCATCCACAACGGCATAATGTAATCCTCTCTGTACGAGTCTGTCTGCAGCTCTGCCCCTCGTGATAATTTTGTCAAGGAGTGATGAGCACAATCCTTTAGAATTACCTAACATTAAACGGTCGCGAAGAAAATCGGCAGTAACTTCCTTATTAGTGCAGTAAGTAATATCAGCCATATAGGCTTTTCTTCGCTGCTCGGGTGACATCTGTTGTTCTATGAATGAAACGGTCAATCCACAAAAACGATAAATTCGCCCCATCCACTCAGCATCTCGCTGGGCCAGATAATCGTTGACGGTTATAACGTGACAGCCATGTCCTCGCCATCCGGCAATTGTTACCGGCATGGTTATAGCAAGTGTCTTACCTTCCCCGGTGGCCATTTCAGTAATGCATCCGGCATATAAGGCCAGAGCTCCTGCAATTTGAACGGGGAAAGGTTTTTCACCAATCTGCCGAAAAGCTATTTCTCTAACCAGTGCAAAGGCGCGTTCAAGGTCTGAGAGGGTTTCACGATTACATCGGAAAATTTCACGCAGGTCTGAAGCAACTTGCCGAAGTTTGGAATCCGTCAACTCAGAAAATTGCTTTTCAATCGCCAGTATGCTTTCGGCCTGCTTGAGAAACCTTTTTCGTCGCGGCACAACTCTGCTAGCCAGCCCCACACCAACATCCCAAGCCGCATCAAATCCTTTTGGCAAAGGTTCAAGGGATATTCGTTGTTCAAACATTCGCCATGTTGAACTCGTTATTGCGGTCATCTCAAATATGGAACCTCCGCTGAAATAACTGTCTCAGAGATAGCCACCATTGGCACACAAGTGGTTTGGAGCGTAATTGAATCCTTGCTATTACACGCTGACCAGTAAGCAGACGAATTGAAGTATCGGAATCTGGTCTTATGCGAATTTCAAAAAACTTCTCAACTGTCTTTCTGCCGCGGGGGTCTTGTGACTGAGTTGGCATGGCTCCACCAACGGTATACCCCAATGCTTCAGATGGCAATATCTCTTGGCCGGCAGGAAAAATCTTTTCTATCTGCCCGTTAAGCTTGGCATCAGGTCGACCTTTAACTCGGATTTCCAGTTGCTTATGGGCCTGTTCCACCAGCATCGCAGCAAGTGTCTGCCCAGTTGTAGCCCGGATAAGCACATCATCCAGATTCGCAACGAAACCGATTTGCTCACCCCGATTCAAGTACACACCTCTTGCTTTGTCAATTTCCGGTGAAACCCAAGTTCCTGACAGAGGAGATTGCACATTTAATGATGATATTTCATGATTAATCCTGGTTTTTTTTTCTTTCAATGCCTCGATTTGTTCGGCCAGTATTTGGGCAGCAGCTATTTCCTTGGTGGTTGCAATACGTTGCTTCGCCTCAAGAGCGACAAGCTCAGCCTGTATAACCTTCTTTTCAGCTTCCAGTTTATGATTAACCGACTTTATAAGGGGATCGCTTTCCGGCGATACACTCTGGCCCGAAGTTAGAAAGTCGGTTACAAATCCATCGCTATCAGCGTGAACAACAGCTAAACCTACTGGTTCAACAATCCCTTCAACGCGACAATAATCTGGAACTCGAAATATACCTGTGCAAATTATTAACAAAACCAACGCTCCTAATGTTGAACCCACAGCGCGTGTTCGAGTTCTAGCTAATTCTTCGTTTGTAGCCAGGTAACGTATGAATTTGCCAAAAGGAACCAATACCCAAGCAACAATCGCCGAGAACGCAAACAACGATACAAGAATGAATAATTCCTCGGGAAGTCTGTCATTTAGAAAAAGTAAAATCCTTATGCAGACAAAAATTCGGTATGCTGTCGAAGCAATACCGTAAAATACAAACCAACCTTTCTCTCCAGAAGTATGGGCAGGGCTATGTGTAACTCTAACATTCCAACAGTACTTTCTAATGAGGTAGTAAAGATAATTTCGGCTGCGCTGACTAAGATTAGGAATCTCTAATATGTCTGAAAGAACGTAATAAGCATCGAATCGAAGTAGCGGATTTCCATTAAATACAAGAGTTGAGACGCTTGCGATAAATATCATGTTATAAGCAATGATATGAAGTGTTCCCGTAGATGTATTTGCCCAGATAACAGCTGCAATTGATGCGATAAAGAGTTCAACCATTACGCCAGACATACCAACAATCGCCCTGTGCCACTTTTTACGAAAAGCCCAAGCACTAGATGCATCCACATATGGTAAAGGAACAAACAAAAGGAACATGATCCCCATAACATGAACTTGTCCACCTGATCCGTTAGATTGACCAAATTTCTTACATGCAAAAGCATGACCAAACTCATGAAATATCTTAATTAACACCATGCTGAGATACAAAAGAATCAGGTTGTCTGGTGCTAAAACGTCAGAACTTTGATAAATCAATTCTTTAAAGTTGCTGACAACAAAACACAAACCAGTAATTACGACTATCAACCATAATAGAAAACCAATCGAGCTAAAAATCCTGCCAATTAAGTTAATCCATCGTTCCAAAAAGCGCTCGGGATCAACTAAAGGAATCCTTATAAATAGCAGATTTGTAAGAATCCCTTGAACCTGACGTTTAATTCGCATCTGGTGACGGTTAAACAGGCTGGCAGTATCTGGTGCCAGTTCTGCATATAAAAGATTTGAGCAGTATAACTGACCTAGAAGCTGTATTACTTCTGGCTGAGTTAGTGCTTTGTCTCCGAGTTGCTCATTGCATATTTGCCATACTTCGTCAACAGTACGTTTCCCATCAAGCATAGCAATGCAGTGGTAAGCGTTATCACTGATGCGGGAGAATTTATTATTAGAAAAGTTTTCCAGAACATACCAAATCTGCCCCCGGAAATATTGTTTATAAACATTCACACTTGATAATAATCTCGGTCGCAGATTGGCAACTCGATACCATGTCTCATGAAAAGTTGGACGTTCAACTGCCATAGAATACCCCTGAAATTAAATCCATAACTTCATTCGTATCCAGTTGGCAATCTTGCGCGTCCATATCCATATATAACGACGTTTTCCCGCTGATACCTTGGCCACACCTTCCATGCCTGGACGCATCCATGAATATGTCTCTAATAAATGAACACGAACTTTGAAAACATTTCGCTGGTTTACTACCTCAGCTATAGGATTAATCCGCTCAACGACAAACCTTATCGATTGGCCAGGATAAGATGCTGTGGCTAGTTTTCCTTCCTGCCCAACCTCAATATCGAAAATCAGGTCTTCTGGAACCATAAGCTGCGCACGCAAAGACTCAAGCGGACAAACTACAAAAAGGACATCACCTGTTTTAACAGGTGCGCCTATTTGGCGTTTCAGGTCACCTTTGGCAACAATACCGCTAATTGGCGAAATTAGATTTGCCTTGCCAATGTGGTGGTTTAGTAAATCAATCCGGATCTGTGATTTATCCGCGTTGGCTTGAGCAATCTGGGCTTGTGCAGTTTCGTTATCACGCATTGCCGCCGAAGCCTGCTTGTGATAACCGGCCTTTTCAGCTTTGACAGCAGCTAACTGAAGTCGTAATTCAGCCGTGTCAAGAGTGGCTAATATTGAATCATTTCCCTCAACATTTTCACCAATCTCAACTTCAACACTTTTAATATATCCATCGAAAGGAGCTGGAATTACCTGTTGTTGCGTTGCTTCCAGCACAAATGATGCTTCAGGCCGAAACTGTCCCTTGCCAAAGACCATAAACAGTATAGACATAAAGGACAAAATTATAAGAATTTTTGCCAGGGTATGCTTTGGGCCTAAGAATCCTGCGAAGAAATTACGAGTCTTGATTGCAATTGTTGCACCAATCCAGCGGTTATACTCATATAAATTCTTTAGCCCGGCAGTGCATAATTCACAGGTCAATCGAATTATCTCAATTTCATCAACAGAAAAAGCTTTATCTGCAGGACGTTCAAGTGTCAAAACTGCAATGACTTCACCTTTTCGGCGTAAAGGTAGGCTAAGAACGGTTTGTGGGCCGTATTTTTGTGACAGTGCATCCGCTGCACGACTGATATATGTTGCATCATCAGAAGCAGGGCTAAGGATCTCAATATCCTGGTCCAAACATTCTTCCATCGCAGATTCAATATACTGGACGACTTTCATTTTCCGGCTGAAATCTTCGGTATGACTCATCGCTTTGAGTTGGACATACCTACCTTCCAGAAAACCAATACTCACTCGCTCACATAGCCATTGAGACGCCACTTCATTGCAGAAGGTCATGGACGCGCTTATAAATTTGTCCTGTTGGTTAACCGCAGAAAGTATTTCCATTGCCTGCCGCAGTCGTATCAAGCGACTCTGCCCAGTAAGCCGACTAAGTCTTGCTTCTGAGTAGCGTAACATGCTAATGGCAAGTTGTAGCCGCTGAGACCTGGCTTCAAGAACAGTTACATCATCAGTCTCCACACGAAATGCTGCTATGGCATTATCAATCCCAGTTATTCCGAGTGGAATCATGACAACAAGATTTTTTACGATTTCTCCATCAATTGATGATGGCTCCGTTATCTTTACAACATGTCCCTCCTCGGGAACCACACCCCGAACTAAATCTGCAGTTTTCACAATCCATGCTGGTGCGGTAGTTTTTCTTTCAACATCCGGGTGCACAGCAATAACATCAACACTTCCTTCATGTTTACTGCAGAGGATTGCTCCTTCATCCACTTCTCCAAGGAAACATGTAACAGCCAACAAGTTTTTTAGAAACTGTGAAGGCTCCTCATCAAACCGCCCCATCCGTTCGAACAAATCAGATGCTGTCACCTGACCGGCTACCTCAAATTTGCCAACTTGCATTTGGTTCATTATCTCATTACCAGTGCCATTAGGTCTGTTTAATAGTTGGCCGAAATCATTTCCGGCCTTAATTAGTTCCTGTCGATTTTCTCTATCCCTATAACCTTCGTACATATATTCGGAAAGGCATAATTATAAGGGTGATATCCTTTTGAACGTCTTTTTTATGTTATCGACTGATGAGCGTAGCCTCTGGAGTCTTCCGTCTTACGGACAATTCTATAAATCGCGACATAATACAGTTGTGTCTTATTATGTAGATGAGACATCTGAGTCTGCTTGGAAAAACTGAGATGCGTATAACATTTTAACAGATAAGGACTTACAATATACTGTCTTCGCAGCCTTTAAACAATCTGCAACAAGCCTCTTAATGTCTTATTGAAAAATTTATAATTGAGACATTCCAGCTACAGCCACACAAAGTTATACAAGCGTAATATCTTGTGTTCTATGAACTTACGTCTACCTTTTTGTACTACTCCATAAACTGGTACACCCTTTGCGATATTCACTGTGGATATAACTACCATAATCCTTCAGATATGAGGAAGCGAACGTCCCATAAGAGTGGATGTATGTTTCTATGCTTAATTAGTGCGACTCTGCCGTAATACTTAATTGAATTATCAATATCCATTGTTATGTTTTGCTTTGTGTCTAAGTCAGAGAAGTATTGTGATTAACTTAGAAAGCTTATTGACCGATATTCATTAAACTGGAGAGGTGTCCAAATATTCTCCGCAGGTAGGGTCATTTTACATATTATGTTTGGCCACATAATTAGGAAAGTCTGGGGGTGGCTAAAGAAACATCTGCTCACCGGCAGATGTGACAGCAAAAAATGTCCGTCTAATCCACAGATTCCTTTTACTATCGAGCCGCTTGAGCCGCGAGTCTTACTGTCTGCAGGACTACCTTCAGCAACACCCGATTCTCTTCCATCAAAGGTCGACAATCAGTATGAAATTGTCTGCGAAGCGAACATTCTGAATGACATCAACTACGGTTATCCGGACGTTATAGCTTCAGAGAGCGACGACATTTCTCAGACCGCAGAGGTTAATCTAAATGGGGGGATGGAAGTGGTCTTCATCGACGCAGGTGTCCAAGACTATGAGCAACTTGTGGAAGACTTATTGGCCTGTGGCGATCGGGATCGTCAATTCACGGTTATAGTTTTGGATAAGGATCGGAACGGAATCGAACAGATCAGCGAAGTGCTTTCGGACTACGATGACTTATCGGCCGTACACATCATCTCACACGGGATTTCCGGTGGCGTGCAACTTGGTGGCACCTGGCTTGACGATGACAGCCTGACTGTTCATTCCGACGCCATCGCCGGATGGGGGGACGCACTCGCACGGGACGCCGACTTGCTCCTATATGGTTGCGACGTCGCCGGCGACGATGCCGGGATCACATTCGTCGATCGGCTTGCCGACTTGACAGGCGCCGATGTGGCCGCCAGTGACGATGTAACCGGAAGTACCTTACTCGGTGGCGACTGGGACCTGGAATACCGAGCAGGCGCGATCGAAGCCGGTATTGCGGTGGACGATGCCACTCAGCGCCAGTGGCGGGGCCTGCTGGCGGACAACATCACCGAGGTGACCGCCGACAGCGGCAGGCTGGGGTGGAACGCGACACAGAGCGCAGTCTTTTATAACGGCGAGAACTATTTCCTGGTTTACAGGGCCAACACGGACGACATCCTCTACAAAACCAGCTCTGATAACGTCACCTGGTCCGACGCGCAGACATTGGCGACGGACGCGATGGGCACCGGTTTCGATATCTCCCTTGTTGATGACAATAAATTCGATTTAATCTACCTTACTGACCTTGGGCATGTGAACGTTCTCACCGCCACGATCTCAGGGCAGACAATCACGCCGGGCACTGCCAGCACGGTGGCCATTGGTAGCGGTTGGTTGGGTCTCAGCGTGACCCGCGCGCCAAGCAGTGACCGGATCTGGGTATCCGGCCGCAACAGCGGTGAGCTTTTCGTTTATTCCGCCGACCAGACCGGCGACGCGGACGGAGTATCCTCCTGGACCGGCGAGGTGACGACTGAGGAAAGCAACGTCATTTCCAACACGACGCTGACCGCCTACGGCAGCGAAGACAGGGTACTGGTTGTCTACGTGCGAGACCCCGGCGGCAGCAACAGCGACGGCTTCTATTCGCGCGATATCACCCGGGGAGGCGGGGCCGGCACACCGGTGGAGATCGGCGATCTAAATGGCTTTGATTCTCCGAGCAGTGTGGTTCGGGTATCGGACACCGAGTTTCATGTCATTGTCAACACGACAGCGACGGCGCCGCAGGAATATATCTGGAACGGCTCCGTCTGGTCGGCCGGCCCGACAATAGGCAGCGCCGACATTAACGATCCCGCCCTCGTCTACGACCGCACCAACGACGATTTCTACATAATTGCACACGATACCAGCACCGATGACATCATCCGCTACCACAAACCGAGCGGCGGCTCCTGGGATGCCGGCACCGTCGCCGACGGCGGCGAAGCCGACACTCATGTGTATCCTATCGCCTCGAAAGTGGTGCCGCCCTATGGCTCTGCTCGAGCGGCGTCTCAAGTAGTCTGGGCATACATGACCGACGACGGATTCCTTTACGACTTGTATGTTGGTAATTTCACCATTGCTGCTGTCGATAACACCGCTCCGACCCAGGTGAACAACACCGGTTCCACAGTAGCTGAGGGCGGCACGGATACGATCACCACCAGTGAGCTGCGATATGACGACGACCAGCAGCCGGCAAGCTCAGTCACTTATACGATTACCGCCGGCCCGACCAACGGCCAGCTTGAGCTAACCACCAACCCCGGTGTGGCTGTCAGCAGCTTCACTCAGGATGACATCGACAACAACCGGGTGGTCTACGTCCACGATGGCTCTGAAACCACGTCTGACAGCTTCGACTTCACGGTCGATGACGGCCAGGGTAACAGCTTGGTAGGTCAATCCTTCGCACTGACCATCACTGCCGTCAACGACGCGCCGGTGCTCGATAACAGTGGCAGTCCGTTCCTCACGCAGATCAATGAGGGCGACACCAACAATGCGGGCGACAGCGTCGCCTCGGTCATTGCCAGCGCCGGCGGCGATCCCATTACCGACCCGGACACTGGCGCCGTCGAGGGTATCGCCATTACCTGGGTAGATAACAGCAATGGTACTTGGGAGTACTCTACCGACGGCGGCAACAATTGGTTTGCTATTGGTACCGTGAGCGACACCGCGGCGTTGCTCCTGACCGACGAAGCCAATACTCGGATTCGTTTCGTCCCGGCGCAAAACTTCAACGGCACCGCCCAGTTCACCTACCGCGCGTGGGATCGCACGGACGGCAATCCGAATGCCACTGCCGACGTGGATGTATCGGTCAATGGTGGTGCCACCGCTTACAGCAGCCAGGTCGAAACAGCAACTATCACGATACAGCCGATCCAAATTGTCCTGTATTTCTCTACAACCGGTGATGTCACTGCGAGCGTCGCACCGGGTTTGGACAACTGGGACAACGCCGAGATCATTGCCTTTGGTGATCCGAACATCCGATATGAGCCCGGCACGAGTAGCGGCACGTTGTACCGCTACTTTGATTTGCGCAACTTCCACAGCGGCGGGATTAATCCGGCGATTGATGCCATTCACTACGTCAGCAAGAACGTCACAATCGGCGGAAATGGCGGCCCAAGCATGGACCTGCTGGCCGGCGACATTCTGTTCGGAGTGAACGAAAATGGTGTGGAACTCACGGGTTCGGACCTAAATTCGATCACGACCAACAAAAAGAGCCTGTACTTATTTCGCCCGGACACGCCGGGCGACCCGAGCTCAGGCACCTTCGCTACGGTGTTGGATAATTTCTCCAGTAATGAGGTTGAGGGCATATCACTGGTTGAGATCGACACATGGGTTGGTGACACGCTACTCGAGGCAGGTACCTTTATCTACAACTCGGGCAACAGCCGTGACATCCTACACTACACTGCGGATACTGTTGGGGAGGGAACCACCACCGGCACGACATCTACACTCATCTCGGGTGTGGACATCGGTATGGGTAGTGCCAGCACCAAGATTTCCGGGGTTGATCTCATCGAAACCAGTATCAATATGGGTACGACAAGCCTCACCTCAGGCAATATCCTGGTAACGCTCGACGGCAATGACACCTCGATCGGCGGCAACGGTTTGAACGTGACCTCGAACGATATTTTCTTTCTGGACGTGACCACCACGACCATGGGCGTGACAGGCTTGACATCGGCCGATGCCTATATGTTGCTCGAAGGGGCCGATCTCAACCTTGATACAGCGAATGAAGAGGTTACAGCGCTTGCGCTGGACATCACTTATGGCAGCGGTAACGAGGATCCAGACATCTCCCTTCCAGGCAGCTCGCTGACCTACACTGAAAACGATCCGCCTACCATCATCGACAGCGGAGTAACGGTGAGCGATCCTGACAGCTTCGATTTCGCGGGTGGCATCCTGAGGGTGGACTTCGAATCCGGGGGCACAGCCGATGATCGGTTGGCCATTCGCAACGAGGGCAGCGATACTGGTCAGGTAGGCCTGATTGACAACAACGTGACCTATAGCGGTGTCACTATCGGTACATTCAACGGAGGCACGGGTACCAATCCACTGGTTGTCTTTTTCAATTCCAGTGCCGATGTCACAGCCGTGCAAGCCGTGATGCGGAACATCACGTTTGAGAACGTATCCGACGATCCCGCCACAGCCAGCCGCACCGTCCGCTTTGTAGTCACCGATGGTGACGGCGGAACGAGCAACGTGGAAACCAAGACGATGAACGTCATTGCGAACAACGATCCGCCGGTCCAGGTTAATAATACCGGCTCGACGATAGCCGAGGGCGGAACGGACACGATCATGACCGCCGAGCTTCGCTACGATGACCCAGAGCAGGATCCGACCGATGTAAATTACACAGTAACTTCCGCTCCTTCAAACGGCCAACTGGAGCTGACCACCAATCCGGGTGTGGCCATCAGCAGCTTCACTCAGGACGACATCGATAACAACCGGGTGGTCTACGTCCACGATGGCAGCAATACGACCAGCGACTCG
>Ga0209427_10003473_pt1 | contig 18463 bp, 10 predicted proteins | sample DeeMarSWOR136_30_FD_187465 | JGI IMG/M metagenome (GOLD analysis project Ga0209427, IMG submission 187465) | Marine sediment microbial communities from White Oak River estuary, North Carolina - WOR-1-36_30 (SPAdes) (version 2) | ecosystem: Environmental > Aquatic > Marine > Intertidal zone >...
TGACGGCACCATACAATATTACCTTGGCCTGCTGGCCGGAAGTTCTTGCCATGCTGCGGCATACGACGTGCGGTTCTCCGCTATCTGCCACTTCCCCCCAATTAGGTAGGGGCAAGCTACTGGCGATTGTAATTATACCAAACCTTGCCGGAATGTTCAATGAAAAAATAACAATTTTCTAAAAATTTGCCACAGAGGGCAAATTTGTAAATCGTATCTCGTGAAAGATAATATAGCATTTCTACCGGAGGCCCCCCAAAAAAGGCTGGTAGGGGCAAGCAGCAATTCGCATCGCACAGGTACACGGAGGACGGATCCCTGCCGACTGCATACAGGGAATGGCGGTGCCGGGGTGAGTAAGGAAAATGCGAACCGCAGGTAGAAATACGAAGGGAGAATTTAGAAATGGTTTGCGGTGCACGTCCAACCGCTTGCTCAATCTATATTGTTCGATTATCGCTGGCCGGTTATCAGTATTTTTAAATCCTTATAGTTAAGAAGATCATTTTTATGAAAATCAGCCGGGAGGATTGGGCCGGTCTTTTGCCTGCTATTTGAAGATATTGGATAATCTTTTAAGTTTATAGAACCATCATTGTTAAGAGCGGACGGAGTAGTAGTAAAGCACCAGACATCGCCCTTGTAATACTCGGGAAGAGGGAAAGGCGGCTTGCGGCCGGCAACCTCGTCAACACGCCAGTAGTACGTGGTGTTATCTAAGAGGCCGGTCACAAATATGTTCGGTTCCTCCACAGTGGCCACAAATTCCGGCGGCGGATTAAAGGGATTGTATACGACATTGTTCACATCTTCCCAACTCGTGCCCATGTAAATATCGTGCTCTTCAACAATGTAACCCGGCTGCCAGGAAAGGAGGACATCCGTTTCTACAAAGGTGGCCTCATTTGGCGGGCTCGGCTCAAAGGCATAAAAGCCCAGAATAGTAAACTCCCAGATATCACCCGGAGACGTATTGCCAAGGGCATCGGTCGCATCGACAGTCCAGAAGTATTTTGTGCCTCGAACAAGAGATTCATCAGCCGGGGGGACCTGTGGATTACCTGCGAAAAACACGTATTTCCACCCCGGTATTGATGCGTACGGCGGTGGGCCGAGGTTGGCGTCCTCGGCGCGGCTTTCCACCTTGCTGTAATCTTCGCTGAAGTAGCCGGTGTGCCCGACCGCCGTCGGGCCCGGAATGAAAACAAGCCTGGTCCATATGTAATCATCGCCATTATATGTCACGACGTCGCCGGGAATCACAACTCCATCAGCGGGGAAGTCCGGCTCGGCTGATCTGGATACAGTAGTAAAGCACCAGACATCGCCTGTGTAATACGTGATTATAGTGCAGAACCCGTCCCTGTCACAATCGACCTGGTCAATCCGCCAGTAATACCTGGTGTTATCTAAGAGGCCGGTCACTAATATGTTAGGTTCCTCCACAGTGGCCACAAATTCCGGCGGAGGATCGAAGTAATCGTAACGGGCATTATTTACATCTTCCCAACTGGTACCCATGTAAATATCGTGCTCTTTAACGCCGAAACCCGGCTGCCAGGAAAGGAGGACATCCGTCTCTACAAATGTGGCCTCATTAGGCGGGCTCGGCTCAAAGGCATAATAGCCCAGAATAGTAAACTCCCAGATATCACCGGCGAACGTATTGCCAAGGGCATCGGCCGCATCGACAGTCCAGTAGTATTTTTGGCCTCGAACAAGACTGTCATCAGCCGGGGGGGCCTCGGGGTAACCTGCAAAAAACACGTATTCCCACCCCGGCACATGCGCGAAAGGCGGTGAGCCGAGGTTGGCGTCCTCGGCGCGGCTTTCCACCTTGCTGTAATCTTCGTTGAAGTAGCCGGTGTGCTCGACCGCGGTCGCTCCCGGAATGAAAATGAGCTTGGTCCATATATACATATCGGTCAAATATCCGGGAATCACAGTTCCATCAGCAGGGAAGCCCGGCATGGCCGATCTTGATATAGTAGTAAAGCTCCAAACCTCACCTGTCGTCTCACCGCCCAAACCAACTTCATCAACTCGCCAGTAGTATGTCGTGGCAGCAGCCATAGTACTTGGATTGAAAATCGTGGCTGTCTGATAGCCCTGAAACTCACTAACGTCCGGCGTTGGATTAGTTCCAAAATATACACCGTGCGCTGCCGTATCAGCCCCGGCTTTCCAGCTTAAATCAGCGGTTATGCTTACCCCGGTAGCAGCATCATTCGGCTCGGGATTACCGGCCGCATTCGGCTCCGGAGCAATGCTCACCCAATATTTCGCCAGCCATGAATAATCAGAAGAATCAACTGCGGTGTTACGGTCTATATCAGCACGGCCGCACCAATAGTTGGAATATGAACAACCCTCGTATAACCATCTATCACAGAACACAGCAAGGTCAGTCCAATCAATGTAACCGACAATATAGGGGATAGTTGCTATCCAACCTTCATTACGGCCGCTGGGATTGAATCCAGCGCCTACAATGGTCATACCGTCATCTGAAACTCCGAATGCATGGCTCAATTTCCAGCCATCAAGATTCAGACCATAGTCGTTGACCAACACATCTTTGAGGTTTCGCATACCGTTTTCGGCGTCCCATATGAAAGCCTCTTTTCCCAAGTCTGATTTTGAACTTCCAACCACGACCGAACCGTCAGCTGAAACGTCATGTGCTTCGCTCCAAAAATTACCACCTGGCAGGTCACCGAGGCCTACCATACCATCATCTGAAGTCCATCTATACGCCTCCAGACCTGATGATGATGTACCTCTACCGACTATGAACGAGCCGTCAGGCGAAACTCCGTAAGCATAGCTATCTAAACCGCCTCCGGGCAAGTCACCTATGCCTACTAAACCCTCGCCGAATGTCCAGCGGAAGGCCTCCCACGAATCACCGGAGTCACCATATCCGACCACGACTGAGCCATCGGCTGAGACACCATAGGCAAAGCTGTAGGAATTACCGCCCGGCAGGTCACCGAGGCTTACCATACCGCTTGCTGAAGTCCACCGAAAAGCCTCTTCGCTTGAGGACGAAGTACCCCATCCGACCACGACTGAGCCATCGTCGGAGACATCACTACCAAAGCTTCGGAAGGAACCGCCAGACAGGTCACCCAGGCCCACCATACCGCCGGCAGAAGTCCATCGGAACGCCTCTGGGCCTGATGAAGAAGTACCATCTCCCGCCACGACCGAGCCGTCACCCGACACGCCGTAAGCGATGCTGTAAACACCGCCGCCCGGCACGTCACCCAAAGCTGCCATCTCCCCACCTGATGTCCAGCGGAAGGCTTCCCCAACCGAGGAGGAGGACCAGCTCCATCCGACAACGGTTGAACCGTCAGCCGAGACGCCCCGTGCCTCGCTCCAATACTGACCACCAGGCAGGTCGCCAAGACCCTGGAAACTGGCTGTAGTTCCAAGACTTATTGGCGTAAGACTACATACCAAAACTAAAATCACCAACATAAGAATTGATTGCCTTTTCATTTGTTTTCCCTCACAAAAAAACAAAAAGACGATACAATGTAAATATTTCCGCTGGTGTAATTTATTATTATGTGTGTTTATGAATGAAAGTCAACTGATTTTTTTTAAACTTTAAAGAGAATCTCGCTTAGATAAGGCTTACTATTAAACTGGTTTTGCGTTGCGGAGGATATCGTCGACGTTTGTAATTCCAAGACCGGGGGCGGTTGGTACGTTTATGGCGCCGTTTTTTAGCCGAAGCGGCGGGTCGTACCAGGGGCCAGTTTTATCGAGGCCGCCCTTATACTCGTGGAAATCGCCGATGTTAGGTGTGCACGAGGCGAAGTGAAGCACATCGACGTAACCAACGCCGTCTCCCGACATGTGCGGGATGACGGTCATGCCCGCCTCGGCGGCCATACGAGCCACGCGGATGGCACGGATGAATCCCCCGTTATAATGCAGGTCCGGCTGGACGACTTGCACCGCATTGTTGTGGACCATCCAGCGGAAACGACGAAGGCTCGTTTCCTGCTCCCCGCCGGCGATTGGAATCGAGAGGGCATCGGCAACGCACTTTGTCTGCTCCAGATGGTCGAAGGGACAGGGCTCCTCGAACATATCAATATTGCTATCCTGCATAAGCTTTCCTATTTCGACGGCCTTGCGGCAGTCGTAGGAACCATTTGCGTCGGCGTATATTTTGACCTCATCACCAAGGGCCTTACGTACGATTCGAATCAGGCCCTCGCTTCGGCCGGACATCGAGTCGGCATTATTACTCATACGCCCGCCGACCTTAAACTTGATTGCCCCTGCGCCGGTTCGCTCAATGTGCTTTGTTAGAATATCGACTTCCTGCTGCGGGGTGGTGTGGCGGTTGCCGCTGGCTACATAGATGGGGATTTGGCGGCGAATCACACCACCGAGCAGCTCACCGACGGGCTTGTTGGTTACCTTGCCGAGAAGGTCGAGGATGCTGAACTCCACCCATGCAACACAGCACCACAGGGCCAGGCCGGAGAGCTTGTAATTGCTGCGATAGACATACACACCGTCAATAAGTGATTCAAGATTACGGGTATCCCCGCCAACGAAATATGGTATGACCAACTGCTGTAGAATCGTGTGTAGATATGCAGCGCGACCATTTGTGACGGCGACGCCGACGGCACCATCGGTGGATGTCGTGCGAACAAAAAAGTCTCTTCGGTTACGCAGCAGCTCAATGGAGGCGATTTTTACAGGCGTTTTGATAGATGCAACCTTCAATATTGGTGCGGCAGCAGCCTTGTCCAATTGGGCAATAGTTGTTTTGCGAGAGACGGCGGATACACGGCCCTGCGTCATCGCACATACACCGGCACCGAGACCTGACTTGATAAAAAGACGACGATTAAGGTTCATTGTGAACCTCCTGATATGCTAAAGTTTGCGCCTGGTTTTCGGATTATTCGAATAAGCCGGAACCACTGACGAGGCGTTTTCGACATACAGCAATTTGTCAGATATACCAAAATTCAATGAAAATAACAAGCCCGCGCTTCCCTGTATCTTCATTTATCCAAGAGGGTACATACCGTCTAAATTTCGCTGGAAATATGACAAAAACCTGCTATACTGCCGCTGTCATATTTCGTTTTAATTTTAAGGAAGTTTCGGAGCAGGCGCAGGAATGCAGCCGGACAAAAAGACCCGCGGCTCGGCACACTGATGAAATGCCTGTGAGAGGGTAAAAATTCGAATGGTGACAAAACAACATACGAACAAGAAAAATACCCGGATATACCTTTTTCTCATATTTGTCGGCTTCAATAGTTTTATATTGACGGCCCAAGCCGGCGAGGAATATCTCTCGCCGTTCGCTCTTGTCGCAGATAATGACGGCAAGAACCTGTACATAGCCGAAGCCACGGCCAAGCAAGTGGCCGTTTTCAATACTGGCGAGGGCAAGGTTACGAAAGTTATATCGCTGCCAGAGCAGCCCATGGGATTAGCCCTCGCTCCTGACGGCCGGGTTGCTTATGTAACGGCCGGCGGCCCTGAAGGCAAAGTTTATGTTGTTGACTTGAAATCGGGGAAGGTACAGGAGACACTATCCGCCGGTCATACACCGGTTGCTCCTGTAATCAGCCCCGATGGTAAAATTCTCTATGTCTGCAACCGATTCAATGACAACGTCACGGTAATAGACCTTGCATCCAGGAAGGAATCAGCAACAATTGACGTGCAGCGAGAACCTATCGCGGCGGCCATTACACAGGATGGCAAGCTTCTTTTTATCGCCAATCACCTGCCTGCGGGAGCAGCAGATGGAGAATACACGGCAGCAGTTGTTTCGGTCCTGGATACAACCACAAAAAAGGTGATTAAAACCATCGAGTTTCCCAACGGCAGCACGGGTCTGCAGGACATCTGTCTCTGCCCTGACGGCCAACACGCATACGTTACTCATATTCTGGCCCGTTATCAACTCCCCACGACACAGTTGGAGCGTGGGTGGATGAATACCAATGCCCTCAGCGTCATAGATGTATCGAAGAAACAATTGTTGAATACTGTCCTTCTCGATGATGTCGATTTGGGAGCGGCCAATCCCTGGGGCGTGGCCTGCACTGACGACGGCAAATACATCTGCGTCACCCACGCCGGCAGTCACGAGGTGAGTGTCATCGACTCAACAAAACTTCACAACAAACTGGAGAGCGTTGCAAAGGGCGAGAAGGTATCCGACGTTTCGCTGTCACCTGACGATGTTCCGAATGACCTGTCATTTCTTGCAGGTTTGCAATGCCGGCTCAGGCTCACGGGCAACGGGCCGCGAGGTCTTGCCATAATAGGGTCCAAAGTTTACGTGGCTGAATACTTCACGGACAGTCTCGGGATTGTGGACATCGGCTCGGAAAGATTTCCCCGAGCACAATCTATTGCGCTGGGAACAAAGAAACCTTTGACTAAGATACGCAAAGGCGAGATGTTATTTCACGATGCCTCGCTGTGCTTTCAGCATTGGCAGAGCTGCGCCAGTTGTCATCCCGGCGGCGCACGAACCGACGCCCTCAACTGGGACCTTCTAAACGACGGCATTGGAAATCCCAAGAATACAAAAAATCTGCTGCTCGCACACAAGACTCCACCCTCCATGTCAATGGGGGCTCGTGCTAATGCCGAAGCGGCAGTTCGCGCCGGCATCAGGCACATCCAATTTGTCGTGCGTCCAGAAGAGGATGCCGTCGCGATAGACGAGTACCTCAAGTCACTGGAACCTGTTCAAAGTCCTTATCTGGTCAATGGAAAGCTCAGCAAAGCAGCGACGCAAGGGCACACAATTTTCAACAAATCAGGATGCGCTTCCTGCCACACTCCACCACTTTATACCGACCTTAAGAAATACAATATTGGGACAGGAAAGGGCCTGGACGAAAACCAGTCTTTTGATACTCCCACTCTGATCGAGACGTGGCGGACCGCACCATATCTGTATGACGGTCGCGCCAAGACAATCAAAGAAGTGCTGACTAAACACAATCCTGGTGATAAGCATGGAAAAACATCCGCTTTTACCGACGAGGAGATAAATAGTCTCGCTGAATTTATCCTTTCTCTTTAACATATCATAGGTCAAGAACCACAATTGCAAAGAACCGGCACGGATGAACCGCGCACCCTTATCCACCCAATCATCAGCGTACTCACAGCAACGAAAAATTTCCCCGGAGAGTAACGGGATCAAAATTGGTCCAAAGGCTTGAGGATGGGAATTCCGACATAAGCTACCGCAGCAAATATAAACTTGTGAACAAGCTCTCAAATCTTAGAAAATATGCAATTTTTTCGCAAAAATAGTGATTTTTTGCCAAAAAATGACAGAATTATTGACATATACTATTTGACTTTTACGTACCCATGCAATAGCATATCCGACTATCGACTTCTATAGGTCTGTTAGATTATAAGGAAAAACAAAAGATTTAGAGTTTTATTCAGGAGAAATTAAGTGGAAAACATTAAGATTCTCTTAGATGAAAGTGACATTCCCCGACAGTGGTATAACCTGGCAGCAGACCTGCCAACGCCGTTACTGCCTCCTCTCGGGCCCGATGGAAAACCTGTTTCCCCGGACATGCTTGCACCTGTGTTCCCGATGAATTTGATTGAGCAGGAAGTAAGCCCTGAAAGATGGATAGATATCCCGGATGGAATCCTCAATATCCTTTATCGCTGGCGGCCAGCACCGCTGCGAAGGGCGGTGTATCTGGAAAAACACCTCGATACGCCTGCACGCATATACTACAAGGATGAAAGTCAAAGTCCGCCGGGAAGCCATAAGCCTAACACGGCGGTTGCTCAAGCATGGTACAATAAAGAGTTCGGGATAAACAAGCTAACCACCGAAACAGGTGCCGGTCAATGGGGCAGCGCCCTTGCCTTCGCCTGCAAATTGTTAGAGCTTGAATGCAAAGTTTTCATGGTCAGAATAAGTTTCGACCAAAAACCGTTCAGGAAAATAATGATGCAAGTCTGGGGGGCAAACTGTATTGCAAGTCCCAGTAACGAAACAAATGCCGGAAGAAAAGTGTTGGAGGAAATGCCCGACACTCCGGGCAGCCTGGGAATCGCAATCAGCGAAGCCATAGAGGAAGCGGTAACTGATTCAACCGGCAAGACACGTTATTCGCTTGGAAGCGTGCTTAATCATGTGCTGCTGCATCAGACAATAATAGGGCTGGAAGCAAAGAAACAGTTGGAAAAGATCGGTGAAAAACCTGATATAGTCATTGGTTGTGCGGGTGGCGGCAGTAATTTTGCAGGTTTGTCATTCCCGTTCGTTGCAGATAAAATCAACGGCGCCGAGATTACAATCATTCCGGTTGAACCGACGGCCTGCCCCACTATGACCCGTGCACCATTTGCTTATGATTTTGGAGACACGGCCTGTACAACACCACTTTTGGCAATGCACACACTTGGTCATGCCTTTATACCTCCTCCAATTCACGCCGGAGGGCTTCGATATCACGGCATGGCACCTCTTGTCTGCCAGGCTATCGTGGAAGGCCTGTTAGAACCGAGGGCATACCATCAGCTTGAGTCATACAAAGCCGCCATTACCTGGGCCAGAAGCGAAGGATTTATCACTGCACCGGAAACCAGCCAAGCTATTGCCGCCGTAATTGAGGAAGCCAAGAAGGCAAAGGAAGAAGGCAAAGAAAAGGTCATTCTATTTAACTACAGTGGGCATGGACTGATGGACCTTACCGGCTATGATGCATATCTTTCCGGAAATCTTACTGATTATGAACTACCGGAGGAAGAGATGCAAAAATATCTCCAAGACCTTGAAAAACTGCCAAAGGCGGAAATGAGAAAAAGTGGTAAATGGTAAGACAATTTTGGGGTTTATAGATATAACGTTAGAGTTAAGTGGTTAATAAAGAACAGTTTAAGGAGCGATTGATATGAAGAGAGTAATTTTAATGGCTGTTGTATGTTTGTTAGCGGCTGCAGGACTTGCCAAAGCCCAAGCAGGAGAACTGAGCGGAATGGTGGATGTTACTTATCAGAGTAAGTACATCTGGCGCGGCTTCGATGTTTACGGAGATAAGAGTGCCATACAGTCTTCCGTCAATCTGGATTTATTTGGCACAGGCTTTGGCGTCAGCGTGATGGGGCATAGAGCAAACTCGTCCGGTTATGAACTCGGTGAACGGTGGGATTACTACGCGTATTACGGCAACAAGCTGTTTGAAGACGAACTCTATGCGATCAACTGGAGATTGGGGTACGTGTACTATAACTTTCCAGATCTTAGCAGTCACAAAAGAGGGAGCGCAGACTTGCAGGAGATACACTGGATTCTATCCTGGCCAAACGCCTTACCTGTTAAAGGTTTAGTTCCCACCTATATCCTTGTCAAGCTGTGGCCATCCAACGCCGGCAGCCTGCAGAGGGAGACATCCGGTTTTGCGCACATATTCATGCTTGACTACGGCCTACCCATCGCTGGCATTCTGCCTGATACGGATGAGCAGGTTCTAAGATTCCATTCAGAGTTGGTCTTCAATGATGGTGTTCATCCAGCCGGCGGAAATGCGGACCATGACTGGTCAAATATCGTGTTTGGTGTTGAAACCGACTTTGCCCTTGATAGTAACTTTAGCCTGACTCCGGGAATCTATCATCAGATATCAATGGATGATTCTGTAAACGATGAAGACGAAACCTGGGCCAACCTGAGTCTTAGATACAAGTTCTAACAGCTTTTTTAATGAATTCTCCGGGCTCTGTCGTTTATGGAAAACGACAGAGCCCTTCGCCAATGCGCCGTGCTGACGCTGATAAACACAAATTACATGCTTCCTGCAATCGGCCCTATAGGTTTGGACTATATAGCCGGTTGTACCACAGAAGCAGGGATAAAAACAGACATCATCGATTTATGCCTTTGTCCCGAACCTCAGAAAACAATAGAAGAATATTTTTCCACGCATACTCCACAATTGATCGGCGTTTCCTTCCGAAATGTAGATGATTGTTTCTGGCCCAGCGCCGCCTGGTTCGTTCCGGGACTAAAAGATACAATAAGAATTATCCGAAGCATGACTGATGCACCGATTGTAATCGGCGGCGTGGGATTTTCGGTTTTTGCCGAGCCCATTCTGAAATATTCAGGTGCCGACTTTGGCATACGCGGAGACGGGGAAAAAGCAATCGTATCGCTTATTAATCAACTGCAAAAGGCAAAGAATTTCTCTGAAGTCCCCGGACTTATCTGGCAAAAGGACGGCAGGCTTTACAGTAATTCACCTTCTTGGCCAGCCCCGATATCACTAAGTACATCTCGTGATTTCATTGATAATCGCAGCTATTTTAACAACGGCGGACAATGTGGGGTGGAAACCAAACGCGGCTGCAATCGCCATTGTATATATTGTGCCGACCCATTGGCAAAAGGAACTAATCTCAGATTGAGAGACCCTTCTGAAATTGTTGAGGAAGTTGAATCTTTACTGTCGCAGGGAATAGATGTTCTGCATTTATGCGACTCCGAGTTCAATGTTCCCCGAAGTCACGCTTATGCAATTTGTGAAGAGTTCATCAGGCACTCGCTGGGCAACAGGATTCGCTGGTACACCTATATGTCACCGACACCTTTTGATGAAGAATTAGCCCAAAAAATGGCCCAGGCCGGTTGTGCAGGTATCGACTTTACAGGCGACTCGGCATGTTCTTCGATGCTGAAAACATATCAGCAAATGCACAATAAAGAAGACATTTCCTCCGCGGTAAGACTTTGCCGCTTAAACAATATCGCCGTCATGATAGACCTTCTGCTCGGCGGTCCCGGTGAGAGACCTGAAACAGTACGTGAAACGATTGAATTTATCAAAAAGATTAATCCCGACTGCGCGGGTGCCGCATTAGGCGTAAGAATTTACCCAAATACCGCCATGGGAGAACTCGTCACCCAAGAGTTAAAAGCGGGAACAGACCGCCACCTCCATCGAAAATATACCGGGCCAATTGATTTATTCAAGCCCACTTTCTATATATCCAAGGCTTTGGGTGAGCATCCGGCCCAACTCGTAAGGGATTTGATCGGCGGTGACCAAAGGTTCTTTGAGCCTACCGTTGAGACTGACCTTGAGGCCACTGACAACGGCGATACTTCCAATTACAACTACAACCAGAACCTGCCGTTAATAGAAGCAATCCAGAAAGGTGCACGCGGGGCATATTGGGATATCCTGCGACAATCTCGAAAGGGCCAATAACCTTGTTTATCCGGGGGGAACAAAGTGTCAGCCCACACATCAGAAAGAAATCCACTTGATTTTTGAAACCTGCTGTATATGATAGAATTATTATAACTGAAGAACAGTGGAAATCCGGCGAAATCCAAGCAAGGAACTAATTTTGAAAAAGATTCACTATGGGCGGTAAATATAAGATTGTCCCGGTCGATGTTTTAGTCTTGGCCGGGCTTTATGCCGACAGTCTTCTGAATTATGTTCTGTTCCACAGGCTTACTGAGAGTTTTTGCCGTTGCAGTTACAGCGGCATCACTATGCCCCTGAGACTGTCACCGGCTCACGGACGCTAATTATGTTATATTGGTCTGCGCCGCCTATTTGTTAATCTGATGTTTTGATTGAATCCACAACTTGACAGATCAACTTGAACAATGAAAATTCGGAGAGGACAAAAATGGGTGATAAATCAAGAAAAACGGCAATTGACATCATCGGTGATGTTCACTGGGGCACCCACTTCTGCCAATTCTATCAGACCAAAGAGGACCTGGTTGACATTTTGGTTCCTTATTTCAAGGCAGGGCTGGAAAACAACGAATTCTGCATGTGGATCACTTCAGAACCCTTAAACAGCGAAGACGCGAATCGAGCGCTAAAGCAGAAAGTAAACAACCTGGATGAATATATCACCAAGGGGCAGATAGAAATACTCGACTATAGACAATGGTACACGAAAACAGGAAGTTTTGATTCCAACGAGGTCTTACAGGGTTGGGTCGAGAAAGAAAAGCAGGCTCTCGAAGCAGGATTCGAAGGGCTGCGTCTTACCGGAAATACTTTTTGGCTTGATCAAAATGACTGGAAGCGATTCACAGATTATGAGGCCGCTGTGAACAGTGTAATAGGTCAACATCGAATGCTGGCCATCTGTACTTATTCGCTTGAGAAGTGTACCCCTTTGGAGATTATTGATGTTGTCAGTAATCACGAATTCGCTCTCATTAGACGAACAGGCAAGTGGGAAATCATTGAAAGTGCCGACCATAAGAAGATGGCTGAGGCCCGGCGGCAAAGCGAGGAGGAATTCAGGCTGGCATTCGAAAATGCGGTCGATTCAATTTTCTGGGCAGACCCTGAAACAGGTTTGATTACCAACTGCAACAAGGCGGCGGAAATTCTCCTTGAAAGGAAAAAGAAAGATATTATTGGACAACACCAGAGGACAATCCATCCCCCGGAAAAGTCAGAATATTATTTGAATCTTTTCAGAAAACACGCCGAACAAAAAGAGGTTTCTAATGATTATGCCGAGGTCATAACCAAGTCAGGAAAAATAAAGCCGGTTAACATAACGGCCTCTGTAACAATGGTCGGCGGAAAACCGATAATGCAGGGAATATTCCATGACATAACCAAACTCGAGCAGATCGAAGAGGCACTGCGGGAGTCGCAACGGCAACTGAGCATCAGGAACAGCATCGCAGAAATCTTCCTTACCATTCCGGACGACGAAATATACGGAGCAGTGTTGAATGTACTTCTGGAGGCCATGGAAAGCAAGTACGGCATTTTCGGATACATAGACGAACATGAAAGGCTGATTATCCCCTCTATGACCCGAGACATCTGGGAGAAGTGCCAAGTTCCAGACAAGACGATAGTATACCCTCGCGAGAAATGGGGCGGTATCTGGGGCCGGGCCCTCAAAGAAAAGAAGAGCCTCTATGCCAATGAAGGTTTAAATGTACCGGAGGGCCATGTGCCTATAACCAGGGTTCTGGTTGTGCCCATTATTTATGGTGGGCAGGTAATCGGACTCCTGGAAGTTGCAAATAAATCTATCGACTACAGCCATAAAGACCAGGAGTTTCTGGAGTCTATCGCCGGAAAAATAGCACCCATCCTAAATGCAAGACTGCAAAGGGACAGAGGTGAGAGAGAACGCAAACAAGCTGAAGATGCGCTGCGGGAAAGTGAGAACAAGCATAGAACTCTGCTTAAAAATATTCCTCAAAAGATATTCTATAAAGACCTAAATTCAGTTTACGTATTGTGCAATGAGAGCTACGCCGATGATTTAAAGATAAACCCCCCCGAAATTACAGGGAAGACAGATTATGATTTTTATCCCAGGGAGCTGGCTGACAAATACATATCCGATGATAAAAGGATTATGCAATCAGGGAAAACAGAGTCTATAGAAGAGAGATATATTCAGAATGGTCAGGAAGGCATTGTCCAAACATTCAAGGCGCCAGTAAAAGATGAAAAGGGCAATATCATCGGGATATTCGGCATTTTTTGGGATATCACCGAGCGTAAACTTATGGAAGAGACGCTCGAGCGCAGTGAAGAGCGTTATGCACTGGCGCAACGAGCAGCCAACATAGGCAGCTGGGACTGGGACATTACCACGGGCAAGCTTGTCTGGTCGGAGCAAATAGAGCCGTTGTTTGGCTTCGACCGGGGAGAATTTGGAGCGACGTATGAGGCATTCCTGGAGTGTGTTCATCCCGATGACCGTCAACACGTTGCAGACTCGGTAAACGCGTGTGTGGAAGCTGGTACAGATTATGCAATCGAGCATCGCATTGTCCGACCGGATGGGACAATCCGATGGATGTCCGAGACAGGTGATGTAGTAAGAGATAAAAGCGGCAAGGCAATAAGGATGCTTGGTATCGTGCGGGACATTACAGAACGTAAGGAAAGAGAAAATCAACAAAATCTTGCAGAGCTGGTGCTGGAGAGGTTAAACCAGAAGGAACAATTACCGGATTTAATCCACGATGTTGTCAAACTCATAAAAGAGTTCACTGGTATTGAAGCCGTTGGAGTTCGCCTGCATGAGGGCGAAGATTTTCCATATTTCACAGCAAATGGTTTTTCTGAAGACTTTATTGAAGATGAGAATTATCTCTGTGTTCGGAATGAAGATGGCGAACAAATCCTTGACGAAGAGGGTCGTCCGATTTTGTCCTGCATATGCGGCAGTGTCATAATTGGGCGTGCCGATACCTCCTTGCCTTTTTTCACGGATGGGGGAAGTTTCTGGACGAACAGCACAACAGAACTACAGAATTCCGCATCGTTGAAAACTCTTCACGTTCCATTAAGAAACCGCTTTAACCAAGCAGGTTACGAGTCTGTCGCACTGATTCCGTTGCGTAGTGGAGACGAGATAGTAGGATTGTTGCAGCTTAATGACAGGAGGCCGGGACGTTTTACGCTTGAAATGGTTCGTTTTTTTGAGGGAATAGGTGCCAGTATAGGAATAGCACTGGCAAGAATCAAGGCAGAGGAAAATATTCATAACCTGGCGAAGTTTCCTTCCGAGGACCCGAATCCTGTGCTGCGGATTACAAATGACGGTACGGTGCTTTACGCCAACGCCGCCGGTTCTGAATTCTTGAAAAGCTGGGAGTGTAATATCGGAGAACACATACCCGAACATTGGTATCGGTACGTTTTGCGAATACTCAAGTCGGGATCGAACGAAGAGCTTGAAGCATCATGTGGTGACAGGGTCTTTTCGCTGATATTCGCACCTGTTGTGGAAGCCGGATATGTTAACATCTATGGCATTGATATCACCGAGAGAAAGCTTGCCGAAGAAGACCTGAGGAAATATCGCCAGCATCTCGAAGAGCTGGTTGAGACACGCACAGTAGAATTGACAGAAGCCAACAGGCAATTACTTCAGGAGATTGAAGCACGTAAAGGTCTGGAAAAAGAGATACTTAACGTCAGCGAGCAGGAACGTCGAAAGATTGGACAGGAGTTGCACGACAGCCTCGGACAACAGCTCACGGGAGTGGCATTTATGACCAAGGTGTTGGAACAAAAACTGGCCAAGAAGTCTCTGAACGAAGCTGATGATGTTGCACAGATAGCACAACTTGTCAACCAGGCGACGAATCAGGCGCGCAGCTTAGCAAAGGGACTTCAACCCATCGACTTGGAAACAGGGACTTTGATGTCGAGCCTGCAAGATTTGGCAGAAAGTACAGAAACACTCTTCGGCATCAACTGTACTTTTAAATTCGACAAACGCATTCGAGTAGACAATCCCGAGGTTGCCGTTCACCTTTATCGCATAACTCAGGAGGCGATTACCAACGCGATAAAACATGGTAAAGCAAAGAATATTCAGATAGATTTGACTTATGACGCTGATAAATCCATACTAACAGTTAGAAATGATGGTATAGATTTTCCAAAAGAGTTCGAGGCAAGACACACGGGTATGGGACTACAGATTATGGACCACCGAGTTGATATAATTGAAGGCTCACTCGATATTCATAAAGGCCCGAAAGGCGGAACAATTATAACCTGTACGTTTCCGAACAAAAAACATTGACAACCGTATGGAGAGTAATTATGGCGCGAAAAAAAGAAGAGCGGATTCAAGGGATTAAAGATAAAACTAAGGTCCTAATTGTTGATGATCATCCTATAATCCGGCAAGGTCTTGCCGAGCTTATTAACAACGAGCCGGACCTTATAGTCTGCGAGCAAGCCGAAGATGCTCCTGAGGCATTGGTGAAAATCAAAGAGTCAGAGCCGGACATGGTTATTGTCGATATTTCGCTGAAAGAGACCAGCGGTATGGAATTAATAAAAGATATTAAGGCCAAGTATTCCAACCTTCCTGTTCTGGTTCTTTCTATGCACGATGAGGCTTTATACGCCGAGCGTATTCTTCGAGCAGGTGCCAAAGGCTATGTGATGAAAGCTGAGGCAACGGAGAAGGTTATTGTGGCAATTCGTAAAATTCTCGGCGGCCAAATTTACGTAAGTGATAATATGGCGGCAAAGATGGTACGGAAATTAGTCGGAGGCGGTCCCGATGTGGGGGTTTCTGCTATAGAGCGTTTAAGTGATCGTGAACTGGAAGTGTTTCATTTAATAGGCCAGGGTTATGGAACCCGACAGATAGCAGAGCGGCTGCACTTGAGTATAAAAACCATCGAAACTTACCGGGAACACATCAAAGAAAAGCTAAATCTTGCAGATGCCAGCGAACTGCTCCAATATGCCATTCAATGGACACACAGCAAGGACAAATAGGAGATTGACCGCGATTTGTAGTCATATCTTCAACATATATTTTGTCAACTCCCAACTAAAAGCTTTCCAACAGTTTATATGCATTCGTTTTTTCCGGCTTGTGCTATAGGGGATTCCCCGATACTTACAAAAGGGTCTCCACCTATAGTAAAAACGGATTTTGCCCCGATTTACAGAAAACGAACTTTTATTTACGATTTAAATATAAATCAAAAAGATTAGAAAAATGATAATTTACAGCAATAAATTTAGAAAATTCAAAAAGTTCTTCACCCCCCTCCATTAGGCTAAGGTGGCCAGCCATGCAGGAGGTGTGGCTGGCCAACCTTGAAAAGCAGACGCAGGCCTTAAGGCCAGCGGTTGATATAGATTTTTTTATTCAAGAATCCTGCCTGCATAAACTTCGGCAGGCAAGATTAGCTGACCAATAAAGGAATTTGAAGAAGTTGGTCATAAAAAGCAACAAAGACGATTCAACAACTAATGTACGAAAAGAAATGAAGTTATGAAGAAAAGAGAAGAAAACCAAGATAAAAGTAAAAGCAGAATTTTAATTGTTGATGACCACACCGTTGTACGCCAGGGTTTAATACTACTGATCGACCAGGAACCTGATCTTGTAGTTTGTGCCGAGGCTGAGAATGCCAGCCAGGCCCTGGAGGCCATCGAAAAACAACAGGTCGATTTGGCTATTATTGATATTTCCCTGGACGGCCCAAACGGCATTCAACTGACGGAAAGAATAAAATCACAATACTCGCATTTGCCGGTCCTGGTGCTCACGATGCATGATGAAGAACTTTATGTTAAACGCGCCTTTCAGGCAGGAGCCAAAGGATATGTTACCAAGCATGAAGCCTCTGGAACGATTGTGACTGCAATACGCCTGATTCTTAAAGGAAAAGAATACATCAGTGAGACAATGACACAAAAGTTATTGAAAAAACTACATCCGAGCAACTCCCACTGTTGAGGCAAGAAACCTTATGCTTCAAGTCAAAATGGCCCGTTAACCGTTCTTTGTCTTTGGTAATGGCCCACTTTGGGAGTAATGACTTAAGAGTTTCCAAACAAATGTGTATCTGGTCAATTCATAGGAAAGGAACTTATTATGGCTGTAACAGCATCAAAAATGCTTGCACTGGGGACACCAGCACCGAATTTCAGTCTTCCCGATACCGAAGGTAATATCGTATCACTGGCTGATTTCGAAGAGTCACCGGCCCTACTGGTAATATTTATGTGCAACCACTGTCCGTTCGTCAAGCATGTCTTAAGTGATCTTGCCAGATTAGTCAAAGAATATCAGGCAAAAGGAGTGGCAGTTGTTGGAATAAATTCAAATGATGTTGCCAATTACCCTGAGGACAGCCCGGAGATGATGGCCAGGCTGGCGAAAGATACCGGTTTTACCTTCGCCTATCTTTACGATGAAACACAGGAAGTTGCCAAGGCCTACCAAGCCGCCTGCACACCAGATTTCTTTTTGTTTGATAAAGAAAAAAGACTTGCGTATCGAGGTCAAATGGACGACAGTCGACCGGGCAATAACATACCTATAACCGGACTTGATTTGATCAAGGCAATGGACGCTGTTCTGACAGGCAGAGTGGTTAGCACCGAGCAAAAACCCAGTATGGGCTGCAACATAAAGTGGAAAAAGGAAAACCAGCCGGGCTATGCAAAGTAAAATAGATTATAATGTAATCACCACCGCCGATTCTTTCAGCGCGAGAAGGCAATACACTATCCATCTTTATGGAAAGGAAAACAATAATGAGCAGGCTCCTATATATTCAAGCATCTCCAAGGGGTAAACGTTCCCACTGTATCGCCGTTGCTGATGCCTTTATAGATACGTATAAGCAAAAGAATCCAGATAATGAAATTGTTACATTGAACATTTTTGATACCTCGATTCCCAACTTTGACGGGCTGGTAGTGCAGGCCAAGTATACGATTTTACACGGCAAATCACACTCAAAAGAAGAATTGCAAGCCTGGAGTGAGGTTGAGAAAGTGATTGAGCAGTTTAAATCCGCCGACAAGTACGTCCTTGCCATTCCGATGTGGAATTTCAGTATTCCATACCGGCTGAAGCAGTACATCGACATATTAGTCCAGCCCGGCTACACATTCGGTTATAGTGA
>Ga0209427_10003476_pt1 | contig 18458 bp, 21 predicted proteins | sample DeeMarSWOR136_30_FD_187465 | JGI IMG/M metagenome (GOLD analysis project Ga0209427, IMG submission 187465) | Marine sediment microbial communities from White Oak River estuary, North Carolina - WOR-1-36_30 (SPAdes) (version 2) | ecosystem: Environmental > Aquatic > Marine > Intertidal zone >...
TGAAGGGAATTTAAGGTTTGCTGTATCAGTTATTTTTAAGTTAGTGACCATAGGATGTGTCCAATAACCTCCACTACTTTGTTGCCAGACACCAAAGTTGTCTTTTCTTATGAGAAGATCATAATTTCCGGTTCCAGTGTCTCGGTCATAGACTGCATAATGCATACTGGTTACAAGATCCATTGCTGAACCAACATGTTCACATCCTGCTACGTCTCCAGTAAGCCAGTCAATAACACTATTACCAGCTGCTGTGGTTTGATAAAATAAATAAGGACACCCTTCAATCTCGCTTCCGGGGGTATTGCCATTGTATCCAGTCACAGTTATACAACCCCAGTTCCATTCACCTGGGTCGCCCTCTGGTCCTTTATGAGTATAACAAGCTATACGGTTATGTGAAAATTCATTTAGATTATATATTCCGAAATCCCATACCCAGCCATCTAAAATTTCTCCCTGTATAACAGGAATTATTCCACTATCGTCTGGAGGGGCACCAAAAGTTCCATATGTTCCATAATCGTTTTGGTCCATATCTGTATATTCTGAATTATCATATAAAAACTCAACAAGTGGATCCCAAACTGTTCCATCAGTAGAACCATATAACATTGGATGCCAGACTAAATCATCTTCCGTATATTCAGCCATTGCATAATATTCACCGCCCGGTGCTCCAACTATTGATGGATGATACTCATCGAAATCACCACCAGATATTGGAGTTCCTTCAAATGATCGTGTTAATATAGGTTCATTAAAAGTCTTTTTATCTATAGGTTGACATTGGACTTGTATTGACTGTATACAATTCTTATTATTTGAAATTGTTATCTTTATTGATATACTACCTGATAGGGGGGCTAAACTTATACTAATAAGTAAGAATATTATCCCTATTATGAGGATGGTTTTATTCATAATAATCCTCCCTCGACTCTATAATTACATCTGATAAGAAGTATATAAAATAATATGATTAAAAATACAGTTTAATGCTTTTTTAAGATATTATATCTCTTGAAATAACTAAAAATTATAGAAATCTTCTTAACTTAGAATGTATATCTCGCGGTGGTGACGCAGTCAATGAAGGGGAGGACTATATGTCCAAAATGCAACCACGAGTTTGTATTTGAATTACAAGATGACGAAAAAAAACACGATATCATCTGCCCAAAATGTTCAAAAAAATTCACAATAAAACCAAAACCTTCTAAAACAGGATTAGACAAAGAATGTTCCTGGGAGGAACATGGGGAACCTAGAAAAACTGTTCTATCCAAGATAAAACCAAGGACAAAAATGCCCATGATAGCAGCAATTCTTCTAATCTTTATTTTTATTATTGGAATTACCACTGCATTTTTCTCTGAGACTTTTATTGTCTCTACATCTGATATAGGATCACAAATAGGATTATCCGGCTCAATAGAAATACTTGTTAAAGACTTTGAAAATAATAGTTTGGAAAACGCATTAATTATTATCAATGATATTAATAAATATACAAATAATAAAGGATTATTATCACTTGATGATGTAAAGTTAGGAATTATTTCTCTGGAAGTTTCATTACAAGGATATAAAGACAAAACAGCTGAAATATTAGTTACACCATTTGTTACTACAAAAAGTACAATTAAACTTGAGGAGGGTAGTGGTGAGTCAGAAAAAACTGATTTTGACACCATAGGCTGTTCATTTGTTCTAATAATTTTTACAGTTTTTGCTTTGATTGCATTTATAGCATGTTTAAAAAGACAACATTTTGATGTTGCAATTGCAGGATCATTACTAAGTATCTTTTCATTTGGATTTTTCTTTGTTTGTTCAATTCTTAGTATTATAACTTTTATTATAATTCTTAAATCCAGGGAAGAATTTAAAAATGGAAAGAAGGGAAAAATCTTCTAGTTTAATAATTTTTATTTTCTTCGTACCATTTGTAATTTGGATATTACTTCAGTTTTTAGCACCATTTGCATTTCCCCATTCAACTATTGATGATTTATCTGGTTTAACGGCAATATCTGATAATGAAAAAATGATTGATAATATGCCGTTTCCTTGGAATTTTGTATACAGCTTTGGGGATAGATTATGTCATCAAAAAGCAGAAAGAAGCTTTTTTTTAAATGATAATCAAATGCCTTTTTGCAGCAGATGTACAGCAATCTGGTTAGGTCTTGCTGTTGGGTTAGGTTTCATGGTCTTTTATAAAATCAAATTAAATGAAAAATTTTTAATTTTGATATTCATAGGTTTGGTTCCAATTGGAATTGATGGTGTTGGACAACTTTTCGGATTCTGGGAAAGTACAAATGCCGTTCGTTTTATTACAGGTTTAATGGCAGGTATTGTTTGTGGAATAGCGATTGGTTTAATAATTGACGAAATTAAAAGTTTAATAAAAGAAAAAAAAGCAGTTTGAAATTTTTATATTGGTTTATTTTGAAATTCCTTTTTTGAAATTATTAACAATATTAACGATATTAATGAAAGTATACTAGATGTAAAAATTATACCCAAGGTAAATAAACCAATAATACTTCCAACTAATGAAATACCCCAGAGTTTCTTTTTTATTGCAAGAATTCCACCAAGTATCGGAAAAATAGAAATTACACATTCAATGACTGCACAGGTATTTAAAATCTCAACAATCTGCTCAATAGTAATAGTTGGGTCTAATTGTTGCAATTGATCAATATCAATATATGATTCTAGTATTGTAATATCAAGTAACAGAAATTGAATCCAATAAACTAATGCAAGAATCCCTGCAATAATTAGTAGAATTCCTGCAATCTTAGGAAACGATTTATTATTTGATGATTGTATCAATGGATTTTTTAATTCTTCTTGTTCAGGTTTTTTTATATCATGATAGCTTGTTTTTAATTCATATCCTGGATTCATAAAATCATTCCTCTATCCACCATTTGGTTTTATTTTTTACTTCTTTTTCTACCTCTTGAGTCTGATTTGATTTTTATCATAATTCTAGTTGTAATATACCAATATAAAATAATTCCATACGGAAAAATTGCTAGTTGAATATATACTATTTCAACATATGTTGAAATAAATGTTAAAGCAGTGACAGGAATATACAGTATTATAGCAAACAAAACATATTTAATTAATGAATATTGGTACACCCCATAACCAATGCATACTCCAGTTGCAGCATGTATCAAAATAATTCCAATTGAGCCGATTATTGATAGGGCTATTGACAGATTATCAAAAACTCCTTGTATATTTAGTAGTACCAAAGATGAAGGAATGAAAATCGAGCCAAAGCCTAGACCCAATGAAAGACCATAAACAGGTGTTTCATTTTTTCCATGGAAACGACCGATGTTTAATACAATTGTCTTAAATAATTGTTCTAAAATAGGAAAAAGAATAATAAAATATATACCAATTTCTGCAGTATAAGTTTCAATAACTACAGTTATTACCCCAATTATCAATCCAACGACAAAGGTAAGAAAAATCAACTTTTCTTTGTAATATCCCTCATATCCTTTTAAACTTATAAAAAGTAATATGAGAGCAGGTATAATTCCGATAAATAGTAATGCTTGGGGTAATTCTTCCATTTTAAATCTTGTTTCGGAAATAGAGAAGAATATATTAAAGGTCATCGATTACAACAATTGAATTTGAGGAGTGAATCTTATGTTAAAAACACCAGTTATTGTTCTAAATGTTAAGACATATTCAGAAGCAACAGGAAAAAGTGCATTAGAACTTGCCATTTTAATGGATAAAATCTCAAAAGAAACAGGTGCTAGTATGGCAATTGCTGTACAAGCAACCGATATTTCTTTATGTGCAGAAAAGGCAAATATTCCAGTTTGGGCAGAGCATATAGATCCAATAAAACCTGGGAGTAATACCGGATGGACTCTTCCAGAGGCTGTAAAAACAGCAGGTGCAGTTGGAACTTTAATTAATCATAGTGAGCACAGACTAAAACTAGCCGATGTTGATTTATGTATTACACGTGCAAAAGAACTAAATTTAGATCATATAGTATGTTCAAACAACGTATCAACATCAAAAGCAATAGCTGCATTTTCACCAAATTTTGTAGCAGTAGAGCCTCCAGAGTTAATTGGTGGAGATATTTCAGTTACTACTGCAGATCCAGATATTGTAAGCAACAGTGTAAAAGCAGTTAAAAGCATTAGTAAAAGTGTAAAAGTTTTATGTGGTGCAGGTGTAAAAAACGGAGAGGATGTTAGAAAAGCAATTGAACTTGGATCTGATGGTGTACTCTTAGCAAGCGGTGTTGTTAAAGCAAAGGACAAAGAAAAAGTGATTCGAGATTTAGCATCAGGGTTATAAAAATCATTTATATTTTATTATATATAAAATAACATTTACTTAATCAATTTTTTTATAATAAATTCTCCTTTTCCAGATGGTATAATTTCAATTTCATCTCCATCATTAATATCATGAGCTTTTGCTAATTGACTAGGTATAGTTAAAACTAAACTACTTCCTACTACTCTAGCTTTTCTAGTTAGAGGCATATCCCATCCACCACAAGCTCTAATGTATATTTGAATATATATATGTTTTGATTTTTTGAAATATATCTAAAAATATTTATCACTCTAAAAAATTTATATTAATAAAAATTAAAAGTAAAACCAAAAAGTTATGAATAAAAACACAATACACCTGCGAGGAGCGAGGTTTTATGAAAATATTTATTGACACAGCAGACCTTGATGAAATCAGGGAGCTAGCATCATGGGGAGTAATAGATGGGGTAACTACCAATCCAACCCTGGTTGCAAAAAGTGGACGTTCATTTAATGAAATACTAGATGAAATTTTTAAAATAGTTGATGGACCAATTAGTTTAGAAGCAGTTAGTGAAAAAGCAGATGATATGGTTAAAGAAGCAAAAAGTCTTGTATCAAAAGTAAATGAGAAATACAGAAAAAATGTAACAATTAAAATACCTATGACTCCAGAAGGACTAAAAGCTGTAAAAAAACTTAAATCAGAAAAAATAAAAACAAATGTAACTCTTATTTTTTCAGCAAATCAAGCATTACTTGCTGCAAAGGCTGGTGCAAGTTATGTAAGTCCCTTCATTGGTAGACTTGATGATATCGGTCAAGAAGGAATGCAGATAATTGAAGAAATAATGGAAATATTTGTAAATTATGACATAGAAACTGAAATTATTGTTGCAAGCATTAGACATCCAATTCATGTGATAGATGCAGCAAGAATTGGTGCAGATATTGCAACAGTTCCACCGAGCGTGATTCGTAAAATGGTAAAGCATTCACTGACTGATGCAGGAATTAAAAAATTTTTAGATGATTGGAAAAAAGTTAAAAAATAAAGATTATTTTTTTATCTTTCCAAATTCTTTTTTTCTCTCTTTTGAATCTTTACCTGTTGCTTCAAAAAGAAATGTATTCCATTTCTTTATAATATTATAATCACCGCATATTTTTTTTGGAGGCTCTATTTCTATAAACAAGGAACTTTTTTCTTGTTTCATATCAATTTTTCCAATTCCTTCCACCTCAAACTTTATACCTTTGTTGATATCACCTTGTGCTCCAAAATGTTTAGTAACAAGATTTCCTATATCTGCATTGTGTCCTTTTTTTATTTTGTACTCTCTCATGGAAAATCAATTATTGGAATAAAAATTTTAAATATTAATTTTTGGTTTTTTATAACTCAAATGCCTTTTCAACTGCTTCTTCTGCAGAATTTGCAACATAATAATGGGATTCTATATCCTGCATTAGCTGACCGTTAATAATCTTATCAACGCATCCTCCAGTCCCTTTTATTAAAATAAGCGGTTTTTCACGTATCATTCGAAACGATATTTCATTAAGAGTTCCCCATCTACCACCTATTGCAATTGTAACATCACCTGCATTTGCGACTATAAAATTTCTCACATTCCCAATATTTGTTGGTATTGCAACGTCTATATATTCATTTGCCTCTTCCTTATTATATGGAAGAATTCCTATTGTAAGCCCGTTTTCCTCTTTTGCACCTCTGCATACTGCCTTCATCACGCCACCACGTCCACCGCAAACAATAACACCACCTTTTTTTGCTATAAGTCTGCCAACCTTCTCAGCTATCTCTAAAGTATGACTCGAGAGTTGGTCATCATCTACATCGCTTCCACATACTGAAATAACCTTTTTCATTTAAAGGCTGTATTTACCATTTACTTTTAACTATTTCTCAAGGTTTAACTAATTTTAGATTACTCCCAAAAATCTTATAAATACAACTTCCTTTCACTAAATCTCGCATATCTGGAGAATTCGATTAATGGTAAATAAAAACACAAAAACAAATCCAATGCTTGTGGCACTAATTAATGAACTCAAAAAACAAGCAATTGTAAACGATGCTCCAATCTGGAAAGACATAGCATTAAGGCTAGAAAAACCATCAAGAAACTGGCCGGAGGTAAATTTAGATAGAATCAATAAATATATCAGTGAAAAAGAAACTGCAATTATTCCTGGTAAGGTTCTCTCCGATGGTTCTCTATCAAAAAAAGTTAATATTGCCGCTTGGTCTTTTTCTGAAAAATCTCAGGAGAAAATTAAAAAGGCAGGTGGCAAACATATGTCAATAGAAGAACTTTTAAAGAATAATCCAAAAGGAAAAGATATTAGGATTTTAGGATAAATATGGTAACGATAATTAATGCTAATGGTGCAACACTTGGAAGACTTAGTACCAATACTGCAAAACGTTTGCTCAATGGTGAAGAAGTTGCAGTAATAAATTCTGAAAAAGCAATAATTACTGGAAAAAAGTTTGCTATAAAAAATCATTATAAAGAAAAACGAGAGCTTGGAACATACAGGAAAGGCCCATTTTTCCCTCGCATGCCTGATCAAATTGTAAAACGAACGATTAGAGGTATGATTCCATATCAGACACCACATGGCAGAACAGCCTTTAAAAGACTTAAATGTTATATTGGTATTCCAGAAGAGTTTGAGGGAAAAAAATTTGAAACAATCAAAGAAGCTGAGAAAAAACCAGTTGATTTTATCACTATTGAAGAATTATCAAGATCATTAGGGGCGAAGGTCTGATGGTTAAAAAGGTTGTAAATACATCAGGTAAAAGGAAAACTGCTGTTGCAAGGGCAGCTGTACAAAAAGGAACAGGCATTGTAAGAATCAATAAGAAACCGATTCATCTTTATGAACCTGAGATTGCTAGATGGAAGTTGCTTGAACCGATAAGAATTGCAGATAAACATATGCAAGAAATAAACATCGATGTTACTGTTAATGGAGGGGGATACATGAGTCAAGCAAGCGCTGCAAGAACCGCTATTGCCAAAGGTCTTATAGAATATACTGGTGATCCAAGTTTGAAAATTGCATTTTTAGATCATGATAGAAGTCTACTTGTAAGCGATTCTAGAAGAAAAGAACCTAAAAAACCTCTAGGACGCGGAGCAAGAAAGAAGAGACAAAAATCATATAGGTGAAATTATGATAATTCCAGTAAGATGTTTTACATGTGGAAAAATAATTAGTGATGTTTATAAGGATTATAAAAAACGTTATATTCAATATAAAAAGACTGTTGATGCCGGTGAAAATCCAAAAGAAACGCCGAAACAGATTCTTGATGACCTTGGACTGGACAGGTATTGTTGCAGACGAATGATCCTTACACATGCTGACCTAATAGAGGAATCTGCACCTTACGAGTAAAATCCATAATTTTATCAATTTTTAGTTAATACGTTGTCTTTCATTTAGTTGAAAATTGGGCGCGTGGCCTAGACCGGATATGGCACCAGCCTTCTAAGTTGGTGGTCGCGGGTTCGAATCCCGCCGCGTCCGTACCTCATCACTCCTGTAAGTTCCACCCGATATCAAAATTTTTTCAAGGTTTATTGAATTTTGTCTGTTTTCCTTGACGATATTATGATGTTTTAAAGTCGGACTTAATCCAGCCAAAAAGAATATTTAGGTAGTTTTTTTACGTACTTCACATAATCTTTATTATGAATATGATTTATATTTATTATAAAATGAAATTTAAGGAAAAAATGTTATATATTATTTTTTTATTTGTTTTAAATTCCACAATATACTTGGGTGTGAACTAATATCTAAATTAAGGATATCATCACTATTCAAAGATTTGATATTAAATTCATAATTATCAAAGAAAGAATCGATTGTTTTTGCATATTTTTCTTTTGAGATAGTAATGTATTTATTAATAAAACTCTGAGACTCTGGTTTAAGATCTTTTGGTATCTCCCTGTTTCTTATTAGATTTAAAAGTTGATCATCTACAGAGACATTATCTACAATTGTATTTGGATTTTGTTTGTATATTCTAGGTTCAGGCCTCATTAAACTATCTACAATTACTGCGATTTCGAACATTTTATTATCAAAATTATTTTTTGAAATTGTATAAACATCAAATAGATCTCTTGAGCTTATAATTGTATCATCTTTATAACGATATAGTAATGTGCAAAATTTATTACCAAATAATTCTTCAGACATAGGGGTTTTAATCTCTATTTCTTCATCTGTGTTAAAATGATTAAATTTTAAGTATTGGTCCTTTTTAAATATTGGTATTCTTCGCATGTATCCTATTTCAATTTTTATTGAATCTAGTTGTTCATCCTTTGTTTTATAATTCACTGTAAATCGTGTAATTGGATAACTTGATTGGATTCTAATATTCTTATCAGAATATTTTAAATCAGCTAGTATCTTTTTTATGATTTTATCTATTTCATCTCGTTCCTTTCCCCAATCTCCAGTTTTTAAATCTCTAAAGTTAAAATCGATATCTATGCTCAATCTTGGAATATTTTTAAAATGTAAAAAATTTAGACTAGTTCCTCCATAAAGAGAGAGTCTTTCTTTAGCATAGTCAACTAAAGATATTCTTTTTAGAATATCACATATCCTGTATATTTTTTCAATTGTTTTATAATCAAATCCTTTGTTATCAAACAAAATTAAACCCCTCTGATGAAGTCTTTGAAACCAATTGGAACATACAATCTCCAATCTTTATTTAATTCACTTTTAACTCCTACTTTCAGATACATAGGTGATTTGCCCATTTTTTTCACTAAATAAGGTTTTAAGTTAGACAAAACACCTTGATAATATGTGTTGTCCTCTAAAATCTCTAGAATAAGTCCTGTTTTCCTAAACAACATATCTTTACTAATTTTATTCAATAGTTGTTTTAATTCATTTGCCTTTACTCCTGCTAGTGATTCTAAGCTTTTCAAACATTCTTCCCATCCGCCTGAATACTCTGGACGTTCAATGCAATCAAGAAATGTTCGACTTGGAGAAGAAATAACAATTTTTTGATTTTTATGATTAATTTTTTTTAATCCAACTTGACTATGTGAATTAAAAATAGGTCTATATTTAATGTTTTTAAATTCAAATCCTCTAAATTTTTTATCTGGAGTAACAACAATATATACCTCATTGTAATTTGAATATGCACATCCATGAATTTCAAGAGCTGTATGATATCCCAAGTAGTATGGTTTTTGAATTTTAGATGCAATTAGATACTTATCTGGTTGAAAACTTTCTTCGTTAATTTTGGTAGGTGGTACTACTACATAAATCCCTCTCTGAGGATGTAATAATTTATCTGATCTTCTGAGTTTATTAATATACTCATTATACAAATATCGAAATGATACTGGTTGTTTTTCTACAATTTCTGAAGCAATGTCTTCAATTTCTTTATATCTTACAACCTCTTTTTTTAATAGTTCCTGGTAAAGTAATTCTAATTTTGTCATATTGAAGTATATTCAACGCTATACTGGTATTTAACCATTACTGTGTAGAATTTACTTCGAAATAAGTTTTATGTATTTTCTACGATATACCGGTTATTTACCAGTATATTGTAGAATTTATTTAAAAACCTCTAAATTAATATAGTAAAAATGTATTTCTTTTTTAATAAGAAGGATTACACAATGGGATGCAGAAAATTAACTGGTTTATTTTACTATAAAAAGATATTTTGAGGATTTATAATGAAGGATGAGCCTGACATTATAAAGGAATTAAGACAACAAGAAAAACTTGGTATTCTTAAAAGCCGATTAGTTGATATATTTGATATAAATGAGGAGCAATCAACTCTTTTTCAAACATCCTCAGGTACAATTAACGTTTTTGAAAAGCCTATTAAGAATCAAAAGAAAGTATCTAAAAATCAAGACATTTCAAAATTAAAAAATATTGAGAACAAATTAATCGAATCTGAGGATATATATAAGACTATATTTGAAAACTCTGCTGTTGCTATTATAATAACTGATGAAAATGAGAAAATAATCTCTTGGAATAAATATGCAGAAACACTTCTTGATCTGGGTAAAAACAATTTATTTATGAAACCTGTAGAATCTTTATACCCACCAGAGGAATGGAAGAAGATTCGTAAAGAAAACATAAGACAAAAAGGAATAAAACATTCTTTTGAAACAAAGATTTATAAAAAAAAGAAAGAACCTCTTGATATAAATATCTCAATAAGTGTATTAAAAAATAATGCAGGAGAAATCATTGGTTCTATTGGTGTGATAAATGACATATCCAAACAAAAGAAAATTGAAAAAGAACTTATTGGCTCTGAAAATAGGTTTAGAAACATATTCAATGCAACAAGTGATTTGTTATTCTATCTTGAGAAAGACATAATTTTGGATATTAATGAAAAAGCTTTAGAGATAGGTGGATTAAAAAAAGAAAAGATTGTCAGTAAACCATTTTCTGTTTTAAATGAAATTTTTTCAGAACAGGATATGAAGAAACATTTAGAAGTAATTAAATATGCAAATAAAGGGGTAAAACTGCCAGATTATGAAAGCATTATTAAATCTAATGATAGTTATCAATATAGATATTTATTTTCAGTAGATTATATAAGAGATGATAAAGAGTTTAAAGGAATTATCCTAAGAGGAAGAGATATTACAAAACGTCAGAAAGCCTGGGAGGAGCTTGTAAAACTTGAGGAAAGATATAGAGTTCTTGCTGAAACATCAGCAGATGGAGTAATTACTATAGATCCGCTCGGGCGTTTGACTTATGTAAATCCTTCTTTTGAAAAGTTATTAAAAAGAAGTAAAAGCAAAATATTGGCAACACTTTTTAGAGACTATCTCTCAGAGGATTCAGTATACTTTTTTCAGCAGGTATTTATCAGCGTAAGACAATATGATGAGAAGATAGAAAATATCGAACTTGAATTGATTGATACTGAAAACAAAGCAATTCCGATAGAGGTAAATATTGCACCTGTCAAAAAGAACAAACAATTTGCAGGAATGGTTTGTACAATTCGTGATATAACAGAACGAAGGAAAATCGAAGATGAACTTAAGAAATCTGAAAAACTAAAGACTGAATTTATGAATATTGCTGCTCATGAGCTCAAATCACCAGTTACTCCTATTAAAGGATATCTTGATTTGATTATTTCTGATAAAGATACCAGTGAAAAAGTGAGGAATTGGGCTCAAGTTAGTCTAAGAAACTCTGAAAGACTGCTTAAACTTGTAAATGATATCTTAGATGTTTCAAGACTTGATACTGATACTATGAGATTTGAAATGGAAAAAATTGATACTGTAAAAATCCTTGATGAAATAGCTGAAGATATGAGACCTACAATTGAATGTAAGAATCTAAAATTAGAGACAAAAATACCTAGGGATTTACCAAAAATAATGGGTGATAGGAACCGTCTACCGCAGGTTTTAAAAAATCTATTTGTTAATGCCATTAAATTTACTGACAATGGATCAATAACACTTGAGGCAGAAAAAAAAGAAAACTATATTCTAATATCGATAAAAGACACAGGAATAGGAATTCCTAAAGATGAATTAAAAAAGATTTTTAATAAATTTTACCAAGCTTATACTAGTGATGACCGTAAAAACGAGGGTACTGGACTAGGTTTATTTATAAGCAAAGAAATTATTCAAAGACATAATGGTCAAATCTGGGCGGAAAGCGAGATTGGAAAAGGAAGTAATTTCTTTATTAAAATACCATATTTACATCAGATGGTAGTAAATTTAAAAGAATGAAAATTTATTTAATGGTGGTGTAAAAATCAAAAAGAAGTGTCCTGAATGTAGTAGCAAGGCTGTTAAACTATATCAAAATAAAAGCATTGATGGAAAAAGGGCATGGATTCCAACAGCATGGCATTGTACTAAATGTGGTTACACATATAATGTTGCTGCTGAAACTCTAATGTATAAAATCGGAAGCGAACCATATAATGATTCTTTTAATAAAAAATGTCCTAAATGTGAATTAGGTCTTGTTAGGCTTTATAGACATATAAATCCAAAGCATGGAAAACAAAAATGGGTCTCAATTGGATGGTATTGTACTCGTTGTAAATATGTCTGGATGGATAAAAAATAGATCTTAAAAAAACTGGATTTAATAAAATAGAAATGTCTTTTTTATCATCTTAATTATCATCTAATAGTATTACATTTTAGTAGAAAAAATTATATATCTATTCTTATTATATTAACAATAGTAAAACAGGGAGGAAAGAAAACATGAATGCCAATTTAAAAAGAATTTTTACTTTTTTAATATTTATTTTAATTATTGGGATGAGTTATACATCTGTTACTAGTAAAATAATCAATGAAAAAATACAAACTGCCGCATCAATAACAGATGATGATATTGATTGGTGGCCGATGTTTCATCATGACCTAAATCACAGTGGATATAGCACTTCCACCGGACCTGAAACAAATAATGTATTATGGGCATATCAAGCAGATGATAGAATAATTCAATCATCTCCTGCAGTAGTTGATAATAAGGTTTATTTTGGTGACGGAAGCAAAAATTTCTACTGTATTGATTCAGATACTGGAGAAGAAATATGGAAAACACCTATCCCCCATGGTATTGGTACGTCTTCTCCAGCTGTTGAGAATGAGAAAGTCTACTTTGGAGCATTTAATGGTAATGCTGGTATCTATTGTTTAAACGTAACCACTGGTGAGATTATATGGAGATACCAAACACCTGGAGAACATATTGTTCATGCATCACCTGCTGTTTATGAGGGAAAAGTTTTTATTGGTGCACCTAACCCAGAACCAGGTCGTATGTATTGTTTAGATGCTGATACTGGGGAGGAAATATGGATTTCTCAAAATATTGATAGTCCTGGTTCTGTAGCTGTATATAATGATAGGGTTTACTTTGGATCCAAGGATTTTAATGTTTATTGCCTGAATGCAGATAACGGGACGGTAATTTGGAAATATAAAACAACAGGACAATATACACCTTATATTCATGTAACAATATATGATGATAAAATATATGCAGGTGGCAAAGATGGTCTATATTGTTTAGATATTAATAATGGTGATTTAATTTGGAAATATCCTACAGATAAACTTATTTATACAACTCCTTGTACGGCTAATGGGTTGGTTTATTTTGCTGCACATGATGGTTATGTATATTGTTTAGATGCATTTTCTGGTGAAAAAATCTGGGATTTTGATGATATGAAGTATTGGGATATAATATCTTCTCCTGCATATGCTGATGGAAAAATATATATTGGTCCAGCGCTTTGGGATGCTAAACTATATTGTTTAGATGCAGATTCTGGAGAAAAAATCTGGGATTTTACTACTGTTTCTAATATTGATTCTTCACCTGCAATTGCAGATGGTAAACTCTATATTGGATTATATTCAGGTGAATTTTTATGTTTTGGTGGAGAAAGTGATAATAAACCACCATGTACACCTAAAGAGATATTTGGTCCAACATCTTGCAAGTTAAATGTTGAGTATACTTATAATACAAGTACTTATGATCCTGATGGGGATCAATTGTATTATTTATGGAATGATGTGGATGGGGGAACTGACTGGATTGGACCTTATAACTCTAATGAAACGGTGGAATTTAAAATTACATTTTATGAATATGGGGTACATTCAATTAGTGTAATTGTAAGGGATTCTAATCATGCCCGTAGTGATTGGACCGAACTTGAGGTAAGAGTTCCAAGAGACAAAACAATAATAAGTTCGTTTTTATCACGACTTTTTGAACGATATCCACTACTTGAAAGATTTTTAACACTATTTATAAATTAAGATTTTAAGAAATAAAACTATATTTTAATATAAATCTATAATTTTAAAGAAAAGCAGTTATTTCCTAAATCATTAAATATGGGAATTCGTTTAGGGCACACTGTAAAATTAGAGGATAACAAATATGAAACGTAGTTCAAGGGTATGGAAAAAAAGACACAAAATGCGTTGGAAATGGCGAAAGAAACGAATGCGACGTGAAAAGAGAAGTAGGAAAAAGTAGAATAACTAACTGGGGGTATGGTGTAACCCGGCATCATTGTGGGCTCCAGTTAGGTATGATTACAAGAGGGTCATCTGATCTGTGATGAATAACTGGAGCGATGACCTAAGAAGAGACCCGCCGATCTGGGTTCAAATCCCAGTACCCCCATACCAATTAAAAAAAGGTGAAATAAGATATGGATATAATTAAAGATGTACTAAAAATCGATATTAAGAATTTCAATATATTTACAATAATATCAATTCTTTTTTTACTAGCTGCAATATTTCACTATCTATATTGGGGGGCTAGATATGGTATATGGTATGATATTGGTATTTATTCACTTACAATTGTAATGGCAATTCCAGGTATCATCGGTATTTTTCTTTCGCTCATGGAAAGAAAAGAAGAAGATTAAATTTCTTTCCAAGTTAAAATCGGATTTTTAGTTGCACCAACTTCGTCAATACGTTTAACTGGTGTATTATTTGGCGCATTCTTTACAGATTCTGGATCTTCATCTGCAATTTTTATAAGTGCTTCTATGAAACTATCAAGATTTTCCTTTGATTCTGTTTCAGTTGGTTCAATCATAAGTGCTTCTTTTACTATCAATGGAAAATAGATTGTTGGTGGATGAAGACCATAATCTAAAAGACGTTTTGCTACATCCATAGCCCGGATTTCTTTTTCTTGTTTTAGTTTTTCACAGCTTAAAACAAACTCATGTTTCCTAAGTTCTTTAAAGGGCATTTCGTATCTTTTACTATCAAGAATTTTCCTTTTCATGTAGTTTGAATTAAGAACAGCTATTTCAGATACCTCTTTTAAACCATCTCCACCCATGAGTGTAATGTAAATATAAGCCTTTAAAATTACCAAGAAATTTCCGTAAAAACCCCTGATTTTACCAATTGAATCAGGTGCATCATAATCAAAGAAATAGCTCTCATTTTTCTTAGCAATTCTTGGTATGGGCAAAAACTTTTCAAGTTTTATTTTGACACCAACTGGACCGCTGCCAGGTCCACCTCCGCCATGAGGTGTGCCAAATGTCTTATGTAAATTCAAGTGAACTATATCAAAACCCATATCACCAGGTCGTGCCCTACCCATGATTGCATTGATATTTGCTCCATCATAATATAAAAGGGCTCCTGCTTTATGAACCATTTTAGATATCTCAATGATATCAGACTCAAAAATACCTAAGGTGTTAGGGTTTGTTAGCATAAAGCAAGCTGTGTTTTCAGATAATGCTTTTTCAAGCATATCTAAATCAACAGTTCCTTGTTTATTTGAAGGAATCTCAATCAGTTTATATCCAGCCATTGTGACACTTGCAGGATTTGTACCATGGGCAGTATCAGGTAGAATAACTTCATTACGTTTTTCATCTTTGTTAAATTTATGATAGGCTTTTGTTAGAAGCATACCTAAAAACTCACCCTGTGCACCTGCTGCAGGTTGTAGAGAAAAATAATCCATACCTGTAATTGTGCATAGCATCCTCTCAAGCTCAAACATTACCTCAAGATTCCCCTGAACAGTTGAAATATCTTGACATGGATGGGTATAGGCAAAATTATCCCAACTAGCAATCTCTTCACAAATCTTAGGATTATATTTCATAGTGCATGAACCTAACGGATAAATACCAGTATCAACTCCATAGTTCATTTGACTGAGACGATGAAAATGCCGAACAAGTTGGGTTTCATCAAGATCTGGTAAATTTATTTTATTTGTTCTTTGCAAAGAAGCAGGGATTGAAGGATTTGGTTTAACCGTACCTTTGATAAAACGGGTTAACTCATTGAGCAGAGGTTCATTATATTTAGCAGACCTATACATTGGATATCACCTTGAGCAATTTGACTAATCTTTCAGTATCAGTATCATTATGTACCTCAGTTATACCAAAAAGCATGCAATTATCAAGCATTGGAAACTGATTTTCTATCTCTAAGCCACCAAAAATATTATTTTCAAGTAGTTTTTTATTAAGGATTTTTAAATTACCATCATATCTAACTACAAATTCGTTAAAATGGACTCCATTAAACACTTTTTTGAAAGCATCAATTGAAAAGATTTTTTTAGCTAGTTTCTGTCCGTTTTCAAAATTAATTTTACTTAATTTTTCTAAACCATCACTGCCAAGCCATGATAGATAAGTAACTGTTGCTAAAGCACACAATCCCTCGTTTGTACAAATGTTACTTGTTGCTCTTCCACGTCTAATATGCTGTTCTCTTGTTTGAAGAGCCATACAAAAGGCACGATTTCCCTCGATATCTTTTGTTAAACCGATTATACGACCAGGCATCTGACGCAGGAATTCTTTTTTACAAGCAAAAATACCAAGGCTGCTGCCTCCAAAACTTATTGGATTTCCTAAAGCTCTTCCTTCACCAATTACAATATCAGCTCCATACTCCCCAGGACTTTTAGTAATACCAATTGATATTGGATCAATACCAACTACAAAAAGAGAGCCAGCATCTTTTACAATTTTAGCTATCTTATCAACTTCATCTTCAAAAATACCAAAGAAATTTGGATTTTCAATATAAACACCTGAGGTATTTTGATCTACAATTTTTTCTAATTGATTTATATCTATTTTCCCTGTTTTAATATCAAAGGGTATTTCTATTATATCAATATCAGCCCCTTTGATATAATTTCTTAAAACAGATTTTTTATCATAGGATATATTTTCTGGAATCACAAATGTTTTTTTTCTGTTAATCCTTGTACACATCAAAGCAGCTTCGCCTAGAGCAGTCACACCATCATAAAGGGAACAGTTTGCAATATCCATACCAGTTAATTCTGCAATTATACTTTGATACTCAAACATAGCCTGAAGAAATCCTTGACTTGCTTCAGATTGATAAGGGGTATAAGATGTATAGAACTCAGAACGAGATTTTATTGCTTTTACAAGTGATGGAATATAATGTGGTTTTATTCCTCCACCTAAAAAACTAGTTATTTCATTAAGGGATTTATTTTTACAAGCAGTAGTTCTTAGCTTTTTTTCTGTATCTTGTTGAGATAATCCTTTTGGTAGTTCTATTCCATTGATTAAGATTTTTTGATGGATATCTGAAAATAAAGAATTGATGTCTTTCACTCCAATTTCTTTAAGCATAATTTCCTTTATTTTTGAATTTGGAATGAACTTCATAAAATCCCAACCACGTTATCAAGAATACATTAAAGAAACTTTAGGTTTGATGTATAATACTTTTTCTTTTTTTAACTATTAATTATAACACAAAATTATTTAGGATTTTAATTTAAATTAAAGAAATTATTTGATAATAAAATCTAATTAATCCGGACAAAATAATTTGTATCGGATCTCTCAATTCGGGACAAACATGGATTAACAGTAGAAACAAATAGAAATAACCGAAAGGTGAAGTTGGATATCTATTGTAATCCTAGTCGCATTAATAATGTTTTAAGGAGTGGGTATCGTTCTAAGAACCTCAAGATAAACGAACTGGTTATTGCTTTATCTCTTGGCATAATAACAGTTAGTGTTCCCCAGTCACTTTCCTCGCCACCAATTGTCTTTGCCTTGGCTTTAATAATATATGTACCTTGATTATTCCATTTATGAGCTTTTATTACTGCTACACCTGAACTATAAGGACTATAATATTCTATCCATCCACTATTTGTGTTATCCCCCCAATCTATATAGTAATAAACGTCATCACCATCTGGATCTATCGTAATGAATGTATAATTATATTTATTTCCTACTTTGCCACTTGTATTTCCTTCTATAAGAGGACGAATTGGTGCACCCTGATTAATATAAGGAAGCATCAATGGATACCTATCCTGATCCCCATAACCTGAGATATTATATGGTGTGTCACCTATGCCATCACTACCAGAAATATTCTGACCAGGACCACTATAGTTATCAACTCCTGTATAATCACTCCAGTAGTTACCACCAGATGGATAGCCATTGTCCCATAT
>Ga0209427_10003477_pt1 | contig 18456 bp, 19 predicted proteins | sample DeeMarSWOR136_30_FD_187465 | JGI IMG/M metagenome (GOLD analysis project Ga0209427, IMG submission 187465) | Marine sediment microbial communities from White Oak River estuary, North Carolina - WOR-1-36_30 (SPAdes) (version 2) | ecosystem: Environmental > Aquatic > Marine > Intertidal zone >...
ATCTCTCAACAAAATATGAAGACCGTCAGGAATCGTACGATGAAATCGCCAGAATAATTTGCAATGCGGTTAATGTTAAAAAAGGTAATTATCTGGCTTTTTTTCCTTCATTTACTTATCTTAAAGCTGTTCAGCGTGAGATTGTTACTAGATCAATCTCTATTGAAATCATGGTACAAGAACGTAAAATGAGTGAGAGCAAACGCAAAAAATATTTAAAAAAATTAAAAGATTCTAATAAAAACTACCTGCTACTAGCTGTGCATGGTGGAATTTTTAGTGAAGGTGTGGATTTTATCGGTGATATGGCCATTGGGGCTTTTATTGTTGGTCCGGGACTACCTGCTTATTCAATGGAACAAGAATTAATCCAAAAGTACTTCGAATTCAAATGGAAAAAAGGATTTGAATACGCTTATCGGAATCCTGGGATGATGAAAGTGATTCAAGCAGCGGGGAGGATTTTCCGAACGTCTACAGATCGTGGATTTGTGATGTTAATTGGGCACCGATTTAACACACCCTATTATAATAGCGTTCTTCCAAGTGATTGGGAGATTGAGCAACCACCTGATCTTATCAAACGTATTCAAACTTTTTGGACGACTCAAAATAACGAAATTTTTAGAAAAAGTTAAAAGGCTGTAGATTTGTTTAATTTTGTTGAGAAACTATAATAGAAGGATGTAAAAAATAATTAATTTTTAACAACTATATGGATTCATGATAAGTCAAGATAATTTACTTAAGGATGGAAAGCTTCATATCTTTCTATTAGGATCTGGGGGACCGATAAACAATGAGAAAAGAGTTACCTCAAGTATTGCACTTATTGCTAACGGAGAATTTGTACTTTTTGATGTTGGACCAGGCACATATCGAAATGCAGATTTGATGAGACTTCCAGTAACTCAATTAAGCGCGATATTTCTTACTCATTTTCATTCAGATCATATCGGAGATTTAGGAGAGGCAAATATGATGTCGTGGGCGAGTGGAAGATCAAAACCAATAGAAGTATATGGTCCGGAAGGTGTGGAAAAAGTTGTTGATGGATTTAAAATGGCTTATGAGTTTGATACAGGATATCGAATCGCCCATCACGGAAAGGAAATTGTACCTCCTGAAGCAGGAATACCCATAAGTAAAACTATTATAATTCAGAATTCAAGTGATAGAGAATTATGCTATAACAGAAATGAGGTAAAAATATTCGCATTTCAGGTTGATCATACTCCCGTAAATCCTGCGCTTGGATACAGAATTGAATATAAAGGTTTAAGTGTTATACTTACAGGTGATACGATAAAGACAGAAAATCTTGTCAAACATAGCAATAACGCGGATATTTTATTAAGCGAAGCAATTTCATTTGAATTATTGAATAATCTTGTAGCTGCAGTAAAAAAGATAAACCCAAGGACAGCTAAAATTTTAACAGACATTCAAAGTTATCATATGAACCCGATTTCGGCAGCAAAATTAGCTAAAGAAGCAAAAGTTAAGAAGCTTGTTTTTATTCATATTACACCACCACTACAAACTAAAAATCTTGAAAATATATATTTAAAAGGTGTGACTGACGAGTTTGATGGGGAAGTGATTTTAGGTGAAGACCGTATGGAAATTAGTCTTGAACCAAATTAGTAGAAGGTTATTTTAAATTATGCCTTATTTTTTAACTCTAAATACTCCCATCATATCAATATCTACCTTTTCTACCATATAGGGACTCAATTTTCGAATTGCAAAAACGAAAACTGGGATCAAACCTAAGATAATAAAGATAGAAATGATAAAGGGAGCAATTTGGTCTACATTATCCCATAAAATTCCACCTATAAGCGGACCAATTACTCTACCTAACCTATCAACCCACATATGAAGACCAAATACTTTTCCTCTATGTTTTATAGATACTCGGCTCATAATTGCCTGGATAAGATATCCATTTGACTCTAATGAAATATATAACAATATTAGAATGATAGCAAAATCAATAGAAGTAAAAGCGCTGATTAATAGCCAAATCATTAGCGCTTTGAATACATTTACAATAATTACACTCAAGGTGGGAGAAATTCGATCAAATAATTTACCTATTTTTGGGGCAACTAACTGAGAAAGAACTTGTGCTGGAAAATAGACAATCATAACGATTATTGGTATAATATTATCAGAAAATCCCGGTAGAAGATTAAGGATTAAATATGCTGAAATAAATGTTGAATATATAGTCCCTGCTATAGAAGTAATAAGTATCACAATAATTAATGCAAAGAAACCGACCATAAACGATTTATTCAATTTCCTATTAAATGTTTCAGGTATATCATGAATTTCAACAGTGGTTATGGTTTCTTCACCAACAATAACATCATCACTCATCAAACTTTGTACTTGAAGGTTTGACTCATCTAATGATGCACAAAATTTTTCATATGTTAGATCTTCGTCTACTCTCACATGAAATCGATATCCAGCAATCAGATTTAATATCGCAAATATTAAGATTGGGCTATACATTAAGGGTATATTATTAGGCATAAATATACTCGTTAGCCCAAATATAGGAATACTGATAAATGCTCCCACTAGAAATCCGTATCCTATCATCTTACCCCTACCTGTTGCTAACGCCTGAGTTCTATTATCTTTGCAAGATTTTTCAGAAATCAAGGAAAAAAAAGGTGGCCAAAAAAAAGCTACGAGTAATCCTTGACAAAACGTACCTATACCAAATAGAGTTAAATCCTTAATAACAAGTGAGATCCAATACAAGGAATAAGAGAATGTTCGACCCAAAGAACCAATTAAAACTAAAAGTTTCTTGGAAGTATGATCGGTTAAATAGGCGATTAACGGCATTGAAATTAATCTAGCAAAAGGTTGCATAGCCATAATTATTCCAAAAACAATTCCCGTACTTCCAAAGTAAAAGAGAACAACATAAGATTTTATAAACATGAAGAATATGAACCCCAACCCATTCCAAAATGTAATCCTAATCATAGAATTAAAATCTGGGGTTGTCTTTATTAAATCAGATGGTTTACGACCGTTTAAATCACTATTTGGAGGTAACAAAAATAACGCACATTTGAAAATGTTATGATTCTACAATAATCCGATAAATACAATAGAGAAACACAGCATATAAACTTCGATTTTCACGATTTATGGAGTCATCTCTCTTTCAAGAAACAAGATCATAGTAAAAATAGATAAAAATGTGGGATCGACAGAAATGTTTAATAATGAATTTCCTAATAAAGTAATAAATTCCTTAAACATCATAAAAATAGTAAATAGGTATATTAAAAAGTCTAGATTAACTTTTTAAAATGATTTCGATGGTGAAGTATCAAAAAATATATGGGATATGTGGTATGTTTAGTCCGATAGTATTTACAACACTATGGATTTTAGGGGGAATATTACAATCAGATTACAGTCATATTCGAGATGATGTGAGTTCCTTAATGGCACTTGGAGCACCGGATAAACTATTATTTGACACAATGAACTTAATCAATTATAGTTTATCGACTATATTCCTTATTGGATTTATTATGTTAATAAAGGAGTTAAAAGGATCAATTGTGGGTCCTTTTTTACTACTTATTAGTAGTATTTTAGGATTTGTAGTAACTATATTTTTTCCCTTGAATTATGGTGGTGAACCTACTGGAGCTACAGGCACATGGCATTTCATACTTGTTATGATAATGGGATTCATAGCTTTAGGAGGGATGATTGCACTGTGGCGGGGATTTCGGAATGTGAACGAGTGGAAGGGGTATGATTTATATTCCTTGATTACAGTGATTCTAACATTCATTTTTACAATGATTTTAGTTATTGCTGCCGGAAGCGAGATTATGGGTTTGGCTGAACGCTTTGTCATTATAGTAAATGGACAATATTCTTTTGTCTTGTCTCTGAAAACTTATCTTTTATCTGAATGAAATAGAGGAAAATGATTATGATTGAATTAACAATAATTACATGGATTCTATTAATTTTAAGTATTTTAAATAAACTAAACTAAATTAGATTATTAATTATTTAGAAATACCATCAGACTAAGGATGAAATAGAATAACTGGAAAGGAGTGACCATAATCCTTTCAATTATCCCTCTATACTTACCAGCAGCAAAGATGCTTGAGATGATCACACCAACTATGGAAAGGATAGCTGAAATAAGCGAAAAAATAGCGAAACCTCTCCATGAAGGTACTGACTCTAATCGAATCCATAGTGTCACCATCCCTACGATTGCAAATATTCCCATAAGAACCACGAGAATTATATGCATTTTGCCCTTATAGGTTGAGAATTCACCTCCTTCATCAAGAGGAAAGAAAAGCGCTATTAATATACCAAATATGGAACTAATCAGAAGTGCAATTGGTCCAACAATAGAGCCCCCCCATCATTGATACCTTCATGCAATCCAATGAAAAATACGAATAAAAGAACACTTTCTGTTATCACGAATGATTGTGCCAAACGTCTGTTAGGTGCTCCCACAGCAAACAGCGAACTTATATCATCTCGAATATGATTGTACTCTGAATTCAAGCTTCCAACAATAATCCACATCGCAGTATAAATGATGGGACTAAGCATCCCACAAATTGCTAAAACCTGAAACACACTCATAAATGTCGAATTTATGCCTAAAATTAAAAGTTTATCTTTAAAAAACATAAATTAAATCTACAAATAAATTGCATTTCTTTTATTATTAAATCTGTATAATAATTTAAATTAACAAAAACCAAATAAAAAACTCAAATGGAAAGTGAAAGATTTGTATAATTATAAACAATTAATTGGTGAACTTTTGGGTGCAGCTATAGCAGTTGCATGGATAACTTGGGCACTAATTTATCCAGAAAGTAGGATTGGTCTCGTTATTGCCATTGATCTTACTATATTGTTAGGTACATTGTCTGGAGGATTCTTAGCACTAAGTAAAGAGAAAATTAATTATAAAGAAGTTGTTGGTTGGCTATTAGGGGCTGCTATAGGGGTTTCTTGGGTAACTTGGGCATTGTTCTGTCCGGACAATATGATTGGTCTCGTTGTTGCCATTGCCATTAGTATAATTTTCGGTACATTATCTGGAGGACTTATGGAGCTAAGTAAGAAAGGGGAAAAATAAGGTAGTTACTTCTTTTTTATTATTTTTTTGTACTATTATTCTTATTTAAGAAAATAAAAGCAAATATAATGATTTTCTTTGAAGATTATTTTCCCAAATCTCAACCAAATAGAAAATATTTTGGCATTTTCTGTATTAATTCATATCCATTTCAGTTTAAAATAGCGTATTTTATAGGTTGTTTCTATTTTACACTATATTAAATTTCATAGTAAAATCTTAGTTTTTCCTTTTAATGATTATAAGCCCCTATTGTTTATTTTTTTCCAGATTCGAGAACATTCTCTTATTAGAATCCCAAGTATAGAAATTCAAAACTGGCTGCTTAAGTATAGAGAACTTACAAACAACAAGAATCTAAATGTAAAGGCGATATCAGGTTTTTATGTAGCATCAACGGATATTATGGTTGATCCATTCTGGATTGAATTTCTTCAAAACAATGTGAAGGCAGAAATAATCTATCCACCAATACTATGTTTAAAACTAAACAAAGCAGAATTGGCAATAGAAGAGGGTGCTCTTGAATTAGTGAAAGATTATTCTAATGAACGTATTGAATTTTATTTGAAATAAACTGAGAAGAGGGGAGAATAACTATAAAAGTTTTTATTGTAGACGATGATATTTCAGTCTTAAAGTTATATGAAAAATTATGTGAAAAATTAGGTTTGATAATTATTGATTATGCAAAAAACGGTGAAGAAGCTGTTAAGAAATTCCAGAAATTCATTATCAAACCGGATTTAATTGTAATGGATTACCATATGCCATATAAAAATGGTCTTGAAGCAACTCAAGCAATTCTGGAAATAGACAGAACAGCGAATATCGTAATTGTTAGTGGAGATTCAACTATAAAGCAAAAAGCATTAGCTTCAGGTGCAATTTGTTTTAAGGAAAAACCATTTAATTTTACTCAATTATCTCACCAAATAAATTATATTAAAAACCAAAAAATAAAACGTGTTAAATGTTAAGTAAATAGAAAGAAAAAAAAAGTGTAAAATATGGAAACAGAAAAAGAAATTGAAACAGAAAATCTTAACAGGTTTATAAGAAAGCTAGGAATTGATACTTTTGGTATTGCTGATATGCAATTATTGAAGGAAATTGAAACTGGGATTTCAATAGATTTGGTAAAATTCATAAATATGTTTCCATATGCCATTGTGTTAGGTGCTCAATATGGAAAGTTAGGGAAAAAAGCATCTGGAAAAGATACATCATTATTTATGGAAGACGCAGCACTTTCCATATTGGAATATTTAGAAGATAAGGGCTATAGGCAACTTATTATTCATACTGAAGATGAATTCGATCCAATTAATCGGTTAGGTTTTATTTCTCTCAAAATTCTAGCAAAAGCAGCAGGACTTGGATGGCAAGGTAGGTCGCTATTAATTATTTCACCAGAATATGGTCCTTTACATCGTTTAATTGCGATTTTAACAGACATGCCACTACAAATCAATCAATCCATCAAAAATGAATGTGGTAATTGTCAGAAATGTATTGAGGCATGTCCTCAGAAGGTACTTACTTTTGTTGCCTTTGATGATCATCCTTCTTATAGGGAGGAAGTTTTAGATATTAAGACTTGTTTAGGAGATAATGGATGTCTGGTTTGTCTTTTATCCTGTCCTTGGTTAAAGAAGTCTTGATATATATAATAAAAAAAATGGAGGAAAAATAATGTCAAATAAATATGAAGGTTGGATAGAAGGCTTTGGAAATGAAGTTGGTAATCAACTTGGTACAGAAACTAAGCAAAAAGTGTTAGATCAATGCAAATCATGCCAGCAAATCTCAAATGATAAGGAAATGGCTCAATGTGTACAAGAAGTAATGATTAAATTTGATCAAGTCGTACCAGATAAAGAAAAAAGAGAAAAGGTTATGGAGAAATTGGGAAATACCTGTTTTAATAATTTTTTCGGTAAAATCGCGGAAGGTATAAAGAAAAATTCGAGTGGAATGGCAGAAATTGTTCAAAACATTAATAAACTATCTGGAGGAGAGCACTTTAAGTTGGAAGGTAATAAAGTATATGCCACTTTTAATCAGTGTTTGTGTCAAATAGGTGTAAGGGAAACTGAAGCCTTTATTTCAAAGATATACTGTAGTTGTTCATTAGGTTGGATGAAAAGCTTATTCAAAACGGTTTTAGATAAGCCTGTTAATGTTGAACTGCTTGAATCCATCGTTAGTGGAGGGAACAATTGTCGTTTTGTCATTGATTTAAGATAAGTAGTTTTTTTAAGTTACTTCAAAGTATTCTTTTTTTATTACTCCTTTAGAGTTTTGTTATATTATCATAATAGTATCTATTATTAATTTATATAAGAAAACATCTTTTAAATCCCATTGAGAACAATTTAAACAAGAATTTTTCGTAAAATAGAAATAACAATCTAAGATTAATCTAAGACTCCAATTAAGGTTTGTATTACTAAACTATATATTAAACCTTGCATAAATTATTCTTAAGAAAAAAAAAAAAAGTGAAAAAAAAAATGACCCAAATAACTGAAAAAGTAATGGAAAAAAAAGGTCTTGAACATGAAGAAATTGAAGGTAATGAGCCACTTGGAGATTTAAATCCACGATATTTTGAGGAGGGAATGACTCCTCAAAATGCCTTAGAAAAAGCGAAAGCTTCTCATGTTGGCTTTGGCGGAATTAATGTTGTTAGACCATACTAAAATAATTAAAATTTTTTTTTGATATTATTCTCTTATTCTTATTTTTAAACGATTAAATAAAACTAAGTATTCACATTGTTTAAAAAACGTAAAATATTCTAATCTTATACGGATATCACTATCTTTCCTTTCAAGTGTCCCTTTTCATAATATCTGTGAGCATCGGCAAGCTCCTCCAACGGAAACACTTTTTCTACAATAGCTTTAATTTTTCCTGCTTCAATTTGCTCTCTTAGAAAATCAAGCCTTTCTGTAGTTACTGGTTCCCATACTCCTTTAATATGTTTACTCCTTACTTGCTTAAAAATGACTGTTTCATAATCAACTGTAATGAAAATACCATTCTCGGTTAAGGAATTCTTACATTTGTTGTATGAAATTTTTTTCCTACCCACAGCGTCAAAGATAAAATTGTACTTCAAACCATTTTGAGTAAAATCTTCCTTAGTATAATCAATAACCGTAATAGCTCCTAAAGATTGGGCATTCACAATTTTATCCGTACTACATACCGCAGTAACATCAGATGTAAATAGCTTAGCAATTTGTACAGCAAATGATCCTACACCACCAGAAGCGCCATAAATAAGAACTTTTTGACCCTCCTCAATATTAACTTTTTCTTTAAGTCCTGCTAATGCTGGGACAGCGGCACCTGGGACTACTGCGGCCTCTTCATGAGTCATATTACTGGGTTTTATTGCTGAATTCTTCTCAGGAATGCTCATATACTCCGCATTTGCACCTGCAGTTGCACCTGTGCAACCATAAATAAGATCTCCTTTTTTAAATTTTGTGACCTTCTTTCCTATAGACTCAACCTCGCCAGATACATCAAATCCTAAAATACTTCTTTTAGGTTTTTTAAATCCTGTCATTAGTTTTGTTAAGCCTCCCATCTTCTTCTCGCCTGTTCGAAAAATCATATCTATAGCGTTTACTGAAGTGGCATGCACTTTTACTAGCAGATCTTTATCTCCTGGGATAGGTTTCTCTACTTCTTTTAGTTTAAATACATCCGGAGAACCAAATTCTTCATATACTATGGCTTTCATATTTTCAATACCCTATTTCTTGTTCAATATTTGACTTAGTAATTATTCCATATAATAATCATTGTGTTTCTCTAACCAATCCATATAACAATTTTTCAAGATTAACAGGTTCAATTTTTTCTTTCCATCTATTCTCGTTTTGTTCAATCCAATTTTTATATTTTGGGAGATCTAATTGTTTTATCTCATCAGGAAAAACGACTTTTAATCGTTCTATAATATTTTGAACTGTATCTTGAGATAAGTTTTGTTTACCCTTAAGGGCATCTGTGAATTCTTCAAAAGAATGAGTATGATTATAGGGTATTAGTAATCTAATCACATTTTTAATTATATTATCAAAAAATTTTTCCTTTGAGACTGCATCAGCATCTAAAGAAAAAGTGGTAAGAAGTCTATTTATCTGAGCAATTTTTGCATTATCTATGAACATTTCATTGTTACAAAAATCTATACACCTATTACAATAATAGCATTCACCTTTAGCACTGTATTCAAAACCTTCTAAAGTTGGACAAATTTTTTCACAAACTCCACAGTCATTACAATATTTAGTTCTTCTTATTTTTAAGGGGCTAATCCTTCCAAGTAAAGCAGCTAAGGCACCAAATGGGCAAAAAAATCGACAATAAATACGGTATGAGAAAAAACTAATGAAAATAACAGTTAAAAATATAAGAAATGCTATAAGTATTACAACATTAAAAGGTGTCCATAGAATAAGAAATCCATTGATAGGATTCATAAATAAAGAAGTTTTTAATCCCAAAAATATTGAGGAAATTACATAAATCGCAAAAAATCCCCAACGCAGAAAATCTTTTCTTTTCTTATATGTTCTACTATAGTTTAATTTTGGTTTAAAGCGTATCATTGACGTAAGTTCTTGTATTGCACCTAAAGGGCACACATAACCGCAAAAGATTCTACCAAAAATAAGGGTTAGCCCTAAAAATATGCAAATCCTTAAAGCTAAAAACAACCAAAGACTTGGGAGATGGATAATAGCAAAAATTTGTTGTATTACCAATACTACATTAGGAACGCCACCCAAAATTATTCCCCCAAAAATAAAAGAAATTGATAAAAGAATTACTTTCAATTTATTGTTTAATTTCTGCTTGCGTAACAAAATTCCCGCTAGTAAACCAACAGAAATTAAAATAACAAAAGCTAATACTACTAAAATAAATATATCACTATGAGGAAAAAATAAAGTCTGCATAGATTTGTTCGATTTTTGATTAATCATAAAAACTACTAAATCAGTTTTCTTCTTATCATAAATATAATTACGATTTGATAATTAACTATAGACTTTAATTATTCGTTTATCCAAAAATCTATTTACAAAGTTGTGAAATTAGGTTAAAATAAGAAAATCATAAATCAATAAGGACAACTCAGATCACTCCCCAGCCAATCCCCTGTCAGTCCAAATGCAGTTAAGCGACATCCTCCACAGATCCTCCTCATATGACAACTTGAACATTTCCCTTTAACTTTCTTGCGTTTTCTTATTTTATTTAACTCTGGATTATGAATCCATATATTTTCCAAACCTTCTTCCAATATATTTCCTAATTTTATACTTCCCGCAGGAGCGCATGGGATTACGTTACCATCACAATCTAATCCGCAGTAAAATAAACCAGTAGCACACCCACTAAAAAATCGATTAAGACGATGAAGAAAATTAGCTGTGTTGCCATTAAATAACCCTTGGTATTTAATCTCATGTCCAGTTAGTATTTCACATAGAGGATATACCTTTCCATTACTTAAATCATGACAAGTTCTACTAAAATAAGGCATTCCTCGACCTAGAACTTCTAACGGAAAGTTTGTTTCAATATTTTCTATAAATTTTTCAGCCATAAATCTCATCACTTTCCGTTTATATTTTTTACTGGCATCATGCTCCAAGTAATACTGTCCTCTACCCACTGGTAATATCCGGGACACGTAATATCGAGAGATCCCTAATTCTTTTACATACTCGTAAATTTGGGGGATTTCTTCGTAATTGAAATCAGTTAATGTTGTATTAATAATTAATTCATCAAATCTTCCAAACTCTACAGCATTATTTATCCCATTAATAGCCATGTCATATGCTCCCGATACATTTCTTAATGAATCATGTTTATCAGCAGAACAACTATCTAAACTAATAGACACGCTTCTTACTCCGGTATTATATATCATCTGACATTTTTCTTTAGTTAATAAGGTAGCATTTGTTGATATGGAAGGATATATACCACTTTCTTGAGTGTAATTCATTAATTCAAATAAATCATCACGCGTTAGTGGTTCCCCACCGCAAAAATTCACCGTTACAACATCATTAGTTGCAAGAATATCTATGACTTGTTTCGCTTCTTCAGTTGTAAGCTCATTTCTCGATTTCTGATTATACATTGAGTCTGAAAAGCAATGTGAACACTTTAAATTACATTTTTTTGTATAATTCCATACTACACTTAATGGTGCTCCAGTAACAAATGGCAATCTTAAGCCGAATATAGCAAGACCTTTAAAGATATTTTTCAAAACTCTACGAAAAGTTGCGTTGTTCGCAAATTCAAATAATGTCCGAGAATCAGTTTTATTAAAGGAGAGCCATCTATACATAATAAACTTAAAGATTTTAGCTTGAGTTCGACAGCTACGGCATATTACATTATTCTCTTTAAAAATATAATCCAAAATTAAATCAAATCGATTTGATCCACACTTATTACAATATTTAGTAAAATTTCTACCGAGGTTTTGAACTGATTGTTTCAATAATGGAAAGGAAAATGGATTAACCATAATACTTAACTTGTTCTAAAATATTTAAGATTCACCAAACTTAAACCTAAAAACCTAAAAAGATCAATGGATTATGGAAATAATCTATGACAAGTATAAACAAAATTATTCAAAAATTTCATGATGAACTAACAGTTAAGGGATATAAAGGTCAAGTTGTACATGCAAAACATATCCCAGATTTAAGGAACGATATTAGGAAGCATCATGAACAGAATCTAATTTATCCCCCACTGTATGAAGACTATAAAGAGTATTTTGAATTTAAACCAGAAGTGGGCTTTGACGAGATAAATTCGCTATTCATTATTGCAATTCCAGTTCCACAATTTAAAGCCATATTTCACCAGAATGAAAAAGAGTTAAGTTTACTTATCCCCCCTACCTATTTATATGGACTTGATATAGTCAACCAGATCAATGATTTCTTGAGTAATCTACTAAATCTTGAAGGATATACTGTAGAATATGCGCGATTACCTCAAAAAACATTAGCTGTGCGAAGTGGTTTAGCAGAATATGGGAGAAATAATATAACATATGTTCCAGGAATGGGAAGTTTCCATCGATTAGCTGCATATTATTCTGACTTTCCAGTTGAGCAAGATAATTGGCAAGAACTTAAAATGATGGATTTATGTAAGGAATGTTCAGCATGTGTTCGCAAATGTCCTACTGGAGCAATTCCAACAGATCGTTTTCTTTTGAATGTAGATAGATGTATAACATATCACAATGAACAGCCTGGAGAAATTCCATTTCCAGAGTGGATCGATCCTTCATGGCATAATTGTCTAGTTGGGTGTCTTCATTGCCAAAAAATATGCCCCGCAAATAAAAAAGTGAAGAATTGGATTGAAACTGGACCGATTTTTTCTGAAGATGAGACAGAGTTACTTCTAAGCGGAAAAGAATTAGATCAAATTCCTATCGAATTAAAGAAGAAATTAGAAAAATTTGATTTTCTCAACTATTTAGAGATTTTTCCCCGTAATTTAGATGTTTTTTTGGAATAGTACTGTCCATAGAGAAATCAGAATCATTCTATTAGTCGGAATATCTAGTATCTGTATTTTAATAATAATTAAAAAAAAAATACAATAAATTATTTCTTCCTTTTTTCTATTTAACTCGTCGCTTTTTCCGAAATTTAATTACATCTTGAGGATAAATTTCAACATATAGAACACGATTTATTTCTAAAATTAAAATTTAAATATGATATTATTTTTAATAACAAGGCATGCTTCTATATGCAATTCTTTTTCTAATAATAGGGTTTATGGGGTTATATTTTGGAGCTAAATTTGTGATAATCGGACTTGAAAATATTGCTGATCGCTTACATATTAGTCATCTAATGGTTGGGCTGACGATCTTGTCGATTGGGACTAGCTTACCAGAAATAGCTGTGAGTGTAATGGGGGGAATTGATAAGTTACTAGGTATCGATCCTAATATTGATGGAATAGTAATTGGGAATAAAATTGGATCCTTTTTGACTCAAATAACGATAATAATAGGTATTTTAGCAGCTACCCAACCGATTTTCGTTAGTAAGTGGGAACTGAGAAGAGAAGGTCCTATGCTCTTTATTTCCGTACTGATTTTTCTTTTTTTCTCTTTGGATAGAGTTCTTACTCAATTTGAAGCATTATTGATGATAATCATATATTTTATCTATTTATCATTAGTAATTTGGAGTGAGAGACGATTACAAAAAATAAGCTTAGAATATAATTTAATAAAAAAAGAACGCTTAGATACTGTAAGTTTTGAACCAATTGAGAGTCCTCATAAAATATCCTCAACTTTTAAAGATATTTGTGTTCTCTTATTAGGTTTTTTTATACTATTATTCGCAGCAGAAATAACGCTGCTTTCAGCGCATGATTTATCTAAAGAATTTCATATTCCAGAAAATGTAGTTGGAATCATAATAGTTGGATTCGGTACAAGTTTGCCTGAATTAGTTGCTGATTTAACAGCTATAAGGAGAGGATCTGTTGGAATCGCTGTAGGAGATATCTTAGGCTCCAATATTTGTGATATTTTATTAGCTACAGGAGCAGGAGCAATATTTATTAATTTTAAAGTTCCAATGATAATTCTGGTGTTTGATATACCCGTTCTATTCTTGGCGTTATCTATCGCGTTCTATTTCCTATGGAGTGAAAAAATCCTAAAAAGATGGGAAGGTATCCTTTTAATTAGTTTTTATAGCTTCTATACAATTCTGAAATTATCCATGTTTCAAATTTAATAAAACTCTTTGTCCTAATTTCCATGTAATAGGTCTTAATTCATAATTTCCTTAATCTAAAGCAGAATTTATATAATATAATTATAACTTTTTATAAGTTTGTTTTAGTAGTTTTTAATATGACAGAGCTAAAAACAAAACCTAATGATAAAAGTGTCATCGAATTTTTAAATAATGTCGAAAATAAGAGAAGACGAGAAGATTCCTTTGCGGTCTTAAAACTAATGAAAGAAGTCACTGAAGAAGAACCGCTTATGTGGGGAGACAGTATTGTAGGATTTGGGAGTTATCATTATAAATATTCGAGTGGACGAGAGGCAGATTGGTTACAAATTGGATTTTCCCCTAGAAAACAATCCCTTACTATATATATTATGGACGGTTTTGAAAAATACGAGGAATTGTTGGATCAATTAGGGAAACATAAAATTGGAAAGTCGTGCTTGTATATAAACAAGTTAGATGACGTGAGTATTCCTGTTTTAAAAGATATTATGACTGAATCTGTGAAATATGTAAGAGAAACATTCTAATTATTCTTTTTGGCAGATTGGGCAAAAAAATCCATGTCTACCAGAGATTTCATAACGTTCAATCTCAGTATCGCAGATCGGGCATCTCTCATCTTTCTTGCGATGAGGAATTAAAAAGCTTTTAGGGTATGTACTTAAATCTCCTTCTTTTTTAATCCCAAACTTTAATACTTCTTTGATATTGGAAAAGAATTCCTTTATTTTGCTTTCATTTATCTCATCTAATTTAGTTCGCGGATTTAATTTAGTTCTAAACAAGATTTCATCAGAATAGATATTACCAATTCCCGCAATAAAGCTTTGATTTAATAAAGCATTTTTTAGGATTGCACTTCTTCTCTTTAGAGTTTCTGTAAAATCTTCAAAACTCATTTTATATGCATCTGGTCCCAATTTTTTTAATTTAATAAAATCCTCAATCTTATCAGTGATATATATCCTTCCAAACATTCTCCTAGAGATATATGCTAAATTAAAACCATTTTTAAAACAAAATATTACTTTACTGAATTTAGGGACATCAATCTGTTCATTATAATACTCTAAATCCCCGGTCATTCCGAAATGTAAAACTAAAAATTTCGGATTGAGGAATACGAAAAGGTATTTTCCATGTCGAGTCGAATATTCAAATCTTTTGTTTATTAATGATTTTTTTAGAACTGAAGAATCTACATCTAAAACTCTTATATCGATTAATTTAACGTCTTTAATTTCTTGTTTTAGAGAGGTTTTATCCAAATATAATTTGAATGTTTCTACTTCGGGAAGCTCTGGCATAATTCTACATTTATTCCCTCAATTCTAAATTCTCAGAATTAATTTCAGCTTCTTCATCTATAAATTCTGACTTTTCTTCATATATTTCCTTAACTGGAATCTGAATTTTTTCTGAATCTAGAAATTCCTGAACCTCAGTATCTCCAATTTTACTTGAATCCAAAATTTCTCTAGTCTCTAAGAAATCTTTAAAGTTATTTATGATTGATATGACATCTTCAGGATAGAAGTGTTTTCTAATAATGAATCCCTTTCTTTCTAAAGAATGTTCAGAATACCACCAATAAAAACTAACAGTTACAATAATTATTAGAAAGTTATTTATAAGACTAATTTGGTTTCTATCTGCAAAAACACCTGTAAGAGAGCCTACACCCGTAATTAAAATAATTTGTCCTCCAATATACAATAAGGTGAATGAAAAAAGGAAGAATGCAATATTATTTGGTTTGAAAATTATAGAGTCATAGATTTTATCTCCTAAACTTTTTAAGACCATGAAAGCTGTAAGCACCATAAGTAAAATATCAATAAATCTTGTTAGTATTTCCAATTCGGTTGTAGTTTGAACTACACCTTGCATAGCGCTAAAGAAACTAAAAGTTCTGAACCATATTATTAACCATAAAAGAATATAAAAAATTGAAGAATAGGAATTGGTTGAATTAATATTTCTGCTTCTAATAAATAGTGTGACAAGGCGCCAAGAAGTAATAAAGATTATCAGAATTATGATTATATTCGAAGCAGTATACCATATTAAGGGTTCAGTAGGATCTCCTGATTCTGGAGTGAATTCAGGTAGAAACCCAAAAAAAGTTCCTAATTGTATTAAAATGGGGATAATCAGAGCTATAATTAGAATGAGAATTTCAATTAATTCTTTTTTCCTTGAAGTGCCGTATTTATAATTTACCTTCTCATTAACCTTCACAGAAATGTTTTCGAAGCCAATTCTTAGATAAAAAATTTGAACTAGATTCCACCCGAAATAAATAGTAATAAAAATTATGGGTAATGCTATATCCCATCCAAGGAAATCTATCAATAATTGATTAGATTTACCAGCTAAGAAGTACGGAAGAATAATGAAAAATGCAATGAAATAGTTTATTAAAAAACAAATTAACTTCTTTCGATCAAATTTTTTTTCTGGTGAAAAGAGATACCTATCCAATTGTGAGATGAGACCTTCATACATTAAAAAAAAAAATGTCAGTGAAAATGTTGTAGCTAAAAATAGGATAGTATTTCCTGCATTTGGAATAAGACTTATTAAAGCAATTATTAAAGATGATAATAGAAATGCTACTGTATAGAAAAAATGAGTAGTACTAAAGATCTGATGGAAATGTTTGTCTAAAAAATCTTGAAATTTACTCATATCGGTTTTTTACTCCTTTCATTTCATATCATAAAAATTGAAAAAAAATTCCAAATTTAACAAAATCTTTTATTCTAAATAGGTGGAGATCACTTTTATGCGTTTTTCTGCAGTCTTAATAATGTCATCTATAATGTCTGGTACTCGTTCGATGCTGTTAATTATTCCAATACTTTGTCCTAAAAGAACAGCACCATCCTCGATGTTTCCTCGATAAGCAAGCTCATATTTTCTTGATTGCTCAACCATCTCTTCTGGAGTAGTTGCGGCCTCTTGAGCCATCTTTTCTTCTTTGCTAGCTACAAGGCCACGGCTTAAAGAATATTTATTCTTCCAGAGCCTTATTGGACCAAATCCACCAGTTACCAAAACAGTATCTTGAGCTCTAGCAGGCGGTATCACACCCTTTATTGCATCATGAAATTCGCTCTCTTTTGATCCTATAAACCGTGAGCCCATTACAATCGCTCCAGCACCCATAGCCAAAGCCGCTGCGAGTGCTTGACCAGTTGCATAACCCCCACAGGCAGCGATGGGTATGTCTGGATATTTTTGTGTAACCTGTTGGAGTAAGACTAATGATGTCACTCGTTCATAAGATTGATGACCTCCACCTTCATTCCCAGTTATGACCATGCCATCTACATTCGAAGCAACACATTTATCAGCCAACCAAAGAGCGGGAGCAACATGAAAATGCTTAATATTTGAAGACTCTCTTAATTTTTGGAATGATCTTGAGGATGGGAGTAATTTCGACGATCCAGCACTGGTTACAGCATAAATACATTGTTCCTTAATTTTTGGATTTTCCATAATGAATTTAGGAATATCTTTGGCCAGAGCTGAGGCAGATGGAGCAACCCTTGAAGCTAAAATGTTAAAACCAAAGGGTTTATCAGTGTGCTCAACTACAAATTTCATATTCTCTTTCATTATATTCACAGGGCTTCTACCTGCTTCATATTCACTTATTAAACCCGTATTACTTAGTACACCAAGACCTCCTGCCTCAGAAACAGCTACTGTTAACTCAGTTGTATAAAAGGGACCCATTGGCGCAGAAATTATGGGATGTTTTATCCCAAACATTTCAGTTATATTTGTCTTAATTACCATATATTTTCACTTTGGATTTTCATTTTAATCAGTTTTAATATTATAATCTTCTTTGTATAGTTAAAAAACTTATGAATTGCACACTTCTAACCATGAACTAGAATAGAATTTCAAATCTTTTTTATACTGAAATGGTTTATTTTCTTTTATGAGTATAATAAACTTTTTTATTGAAATCCATCTGAAACTTAAGCAATACAGAATACAATTCTTATTTTTCTTCTTATTTTGGTTCTCGGGCTTTTTGTTTTTCTTATTTACAGAACCCGATGATCATTTAGGAGAAATATTCTTATATTCCTTAACGATACGATTTCCTAGCCCAGCAGGTGATTTAGCCAATTTCTATCGCATAATTTGGCCAATATTATTAGAGGTAATCTTTTTTGGATTTATTATGGGTGAATTACTGCAAAAGTATAATCCACTTATTACTTGTAGAATTCTCGCTCGACATCAGAGAAATCATGTAGTTGTAATTGGTTATCAACATCTTTCTGAAAGAATAATAGAATATTGCATCGAGAATAAAGAACATTTTAATCTCATAGAGGATCATTATGAATTAGTAGAAGATTTAGTAAGTGCTGGAAGACCTGTAGTTGTTGGAGACCCTACTGAAAC
>Ga0209427_10003478_pt1 | contig 18455 bp, 8 predicted proteins | sample DeeMarSWOR136_30_FD_187465 | JGI IMG/M metagenome (GOLD analysis project Ga0209427, IMG submission 187465) | Marine sediment microbial communities from White Oak River estuary, North Carolina - WOR-1-36_30 (SPAdes) (version 2) | ecosystem: Environmental > Aquatic > Marine > Intertidal zone >...
AAATATGTAAAAGAAGTTCTATTCGTTCTTTTTGATAAGAAAAGTTATGATGTCTGGAGTGTCCGGCTTTAGCCGGACCGACAGATTTTGGAGTGTTCGGCTTCAGCCGGACCTATTGTCTGCCTGAAGGCAGACACCCCGGGTTTATTCCGTATTTATCATGAGTCGATAAGAGAAGAGAATCGGAAATGATCAAATTCTTCTGTGACGATAATCTGGGCAAATTAGCCAAATGGCTCAGAACTTTAGGATTCGATACTCGGTTTCAGTTGGACATAGAGGATGGGGAGCTGGTTTCGGTGGCTTTGAAGGAAAATCGGATTATCCTAAGCAGAGATACAAAGCTGTCCCGGTTTAAGATCAAAGACAAATATCTTTTGATCCAGAGCGAAAAGCCTTTGGAACAGTTAAAGCAGGTGCTTGATCATTTCAAGCTAAAAATAGATGAGGATCTCCTGTTTTCCCGCTGCCTGGTCTGTAATCAAGTACTGCAGAAGGTGGAAAAGGAAAAAATCAAGGATAGACTCTATCCCTATGTCTATCAGACTCAAGAAAATTTCGTTTATTGCTCTGTTTGCGACAGAATATATTGGGCAGCCACTCACGTGGAGAGAATGACCAAGAAACTCTCCATGAGTGGCATTATTTAGCTAAGACCTCTTCACCTGTTCCCCTCTCCATCCTGCCAATCCTGAACCCACTTAAATGATTGAATTATCCCGTTTGCATTACCTCAACACATTTTTAACCTATTAAACTCCAAGTGCTTAAGCCTGCCGGTTCAATTGGGTTCTGCAATTTGCTCGCAGGAGATTTCATCCTTTAGCCCCCCCCAGGAACCGAGCTTGGGCCTTAAATAGCCCGAAATAAGAAACAAATTCAAAAATTTTCTTGCTTTTTCACGAAAAGCATGTATTATATGAAGATTCGAACTATTGATTGGAGGTATAATATGAGAAAGAAGAAGATACGTTTAGGGAAGGCAAAAAAAGCCAAGAAGGAGGTAAAAAAGAAAGCAGCTCGAAGGCGGAGAGTTCCTAAGAAGGTGGTTGCAAGAAAGGTTAAAGCCACAAAGGCTAAGGTTAAGAAAATCAAGAAGATAGGGATCAAAGCTCCTGCCAAGGTAGGAAAGGTGGGGCAGAAATTTGTCTTTTATTTTGGGGATAGGAAAGCGGAGGGGAATGGGAAAATGAAGGATCTTTTGGGGGGTAAGGGAGCGGGCTTAGCTGAGATGACCAATGCAGGTGCACCTGTGCCCTCTGGTTTTACCATTACAACTGAAGCCTGCAGGCAGTTCTATGAGAACGACATGAAGCTTCCCCAGATCATGGAGAATGAGATAAAGGGCGGACTTAAGAAGGTGGAGAGATCCATGGGAGCAAAGTTTGGTGACCCATCAAATCCCCTTTTGCTTTCGGTGAGATCAGGAGCCAAGTTCTCCATGCCGGGAATGATGGATACCGTTTTGAATCTCGGACTGAATGATCGAACCGCTGAGGGATTAGCCAAGAAGACCCAAAACGAAAGGTTCGTTTATGACAGCTATCGTCGATTTGTCCAGATGTTCGGCAACGTGGTCTTGGGAATTGACAAAGATGTGTTTGAGAAAATACTTCAAAGGAAAAAAGATTCCAAACACATAAAACACGATGCTTCTCTTCTGGTTGAAGATCTAAAAGAATTAGTGCGAAAGTTTAAGGCTAAAATCAGAGACAAGACCAGAGAGGAGTTTCCCGTCGATCCCCACAAACAATTGCGAATGGCAATAGATGCAGTCTTCAGATCTTGGAACAACCCCCGAGCCATCACTTATAGAAGATTGCACAATATCCCAGGTGAATTAGGCACTGGGGTGAACGTGCAAGCTATGGTCTTCGGAAATTTGGGGGAGACAAGCGCTACTGGAGTTGGTTTTACCCGCAATCCCTCCAGCGGGGAAAATAAATTCTATGGTGAGTATTTGGATAATGCCCAGGGTGAAGATGTGGTAGCAGGAATCAGAACTCCCAAGCCTATCTCTGAGTTAGAAGAGGAGATGCCTCAGGTGTTCAACCAGCTGAGATCCATCACTTCCAAGTTAGAAAGACATTACAAGGATGTTCAGGATTTTGAGTTTACCATCCAGGAAGGCAAATTGTATATGCTTCAGACTCGCGCCGGCAAAAGAACTGCTCATGCTGCAGTGAAGATTGCGGTGGACATGGTGAAGGAAAAACTGATCACCAAAGAGGAGGCTTTAACCAGATTGGAGCCAGCCCAGCTGAATCAGCTTTTGCATCGAGGAATAGATCCGAATGCTAACGTGACCGTGATCGCCAGAGGTCTGGCAGCCTCGCCAGGAGCTGCAGTAGGCAAGGTGGTATTTACGGCAAATGATGCGGTCAATCTGGCTGAAAATGGAGAGAAGGTTATTTTGGTCAGACATGAAACCAATCCAGATGACATTCATGGAATGGCAGCAGCTGAAGGAGTCTTGACCGCACGAGGAGGGATGACCAGCCATGCGGCTGTGGTAGCCAGGGGTATGGGGAAGTGTTGTGTGGCAGGATGTGAAGCCATTAAGGTTAACGAACAGAGAAAACAATTCATGGTGAACGGGCACATTGTCCGGGAGAGGGATGTTATCTCTCTTAATGGCACCACCGGAGAGGTAATGTTGGGCGAGGTACCCACCATAGAGCCTGAGCTTACGGGAGAATTTGGCGAGTTCATGAAGTGGGCAGACCAGCTCAGAAGGTTAAAAGTGCGCACCAATGCAGATACTCCCAAAGATGCAGCTCAAGCCATCAAATTCGGCGCCGAGGGAATCGGCTTATGCCGCACCGAACATATGTTCTTTGCTGAAGAGAGGCTTCCCATCGTGCAAGAGATGATCTTGGCAAAGACACCGACCGATAGACAGGCAGCTTTGGATAAACTTCTTCCCTTCCAGAAAAAAGATTTCAAAGAGATTTTTGTAGAGATGGAGGGACTGCCAGTTACCATAAGAACTCTGGATCCACCCCTGCATGAGTTTCTACCCGACCGGGATGAGCTGATAGAGGAGATTGCTACCCTCAAGGCAAAGGAGGGGGAAGAAGATCAGATAGAAGAGAAAGAGAGGCTTTTGAACCGGGTGGAGGAACTGCATGAGATGAATCCCATGTTAGGACATCGAGGTTGTCGGTTGGGCATAGTATTTCCGGAGATCACCGAGATGCAGGCGCGTGCCATATTTGAGGCAGCATGCGAATTGGCAAAGCATGGCAAATCCGTGTTCCCGGAAGTGATGATTCCTCTGGTGGGACATGTGAACGAGTTTAAGCATCAGAAGGAGGTCGTGATCAGAGTGGCTGAGGAGACCATGAAGAAATATAAGGTCAGGATCAAGTATCTGGTCGGCACTATGATTGAGATACCTCGTGCCTGTTTGACTGCTGACGAGATCGCCAGCGAAGCTGAGTTTTTCTCCTTCGGCACCAATGATCTTACCCAGATGACTTATGGTTATTCACGTGACGATGCAGGCAAATTTCTTCAATATTACATTGATCATGGAATCCTGGGCCATGATCCTTTTGTGAGCATTGATCAGAGCGGGGTGGGAGAGTTGGTGGAGATGGGGGTGAAAAAAGGGCGCTCGGCACGCAGAGACTTGAAAGTGGGAATCTGCGGAGAACATGGCGGCGATCCTGATTCGGTGATTTTCTGTCATGAGGTGGGTTTGGACTACGTGAGCTGTTCACCTTACCGAGTTCCTATCGCCCGTTTGGCAGCGGCTCAAGCTGCTATCGGAAAAAAAGTGGAGGAATACACTTCAGCATAGGAAAAATCTCTTTGTGTTAACATGTGAATTTGCATTTGTTATTGCTAATGAATTGGTTTCGGCAATTCCCATTGCTGAAGCATCAAGAATCAATTTTACAGGTCGACCCTTTCCGAGTGAAAGGGTCGACTTTGTTATTTGAGAGCGTTTAGGAAAAAAGTAGATTTCCGAATGGTAGTTCTGAATTGTTAAGCCTTAGTTTGATCTTTTGGCGCTTGTTAGTCCTTAATAGTTTCGTCTGTGTAAGCATGGATTTAATCAACCTATTAGAATAGTCTATATGTTAACCCCAAAGAGAGGGTCTCCTTAAAACGCCCTTTTTTGCTAATTTCCTTGTCGTAAAGAAGCTGACTGTATAGTGAAACATTAATGTACTTGGAAATTGAGATGGAGATGCTATTTTCCCAATTAACGTCGACCTTTTTCCAATCATTTTCCTCAGGGGTTCCTTTAAGTTTATCAGACTCGGAATAAAACAAAGCTTTGTACAGCGATACCTTTGAAATGTAAGAGATTTTATCTGAAAATGCGAGCTTCACATCCGAAACCGATTCAATTCCTCCATCATTGGTAGATGTGGCCTTCGTTTTCTTAGCCAAGGTATCCACAATTTCTTCGGTGATGATTTGTCTTAAACCGAATCCTAAGCGGCTCAAAATTTCATTCTTTTCAGTTTTGTAAGATGTTTTCGAGATACCAGCCGACTCCGTCAGCTTTTTGGGGTTAAGGTATCTTTTGATCTGTGCTACGCTGGCGTCTACAAATTGACTTTCGAACCTGAAAGCAAAGTGAGGATCAACCAAAGCCTTCATGGTGATCCGGCTCAAAGTTTCAATGTCCACTAGATCAGCTGATTTTATTGGTTTTGACCATTTTTTTGTTTCTTCATCTTGTGAGTGGGTTTCACCAAAAGAGAATTTGGCAGTAATCTTAGAATTCAAGATTTCTGCGGACTTCTTTTCAAGAACCGAATTAGCTAAGGTCACCAAGCTTACATTACCAGCCTCACCGCCTGTCCAGTTATCTGAGTAGGAATTCTGAGCAAACGTCAGACCAAAATCCACAGACTTTTTCCAAGCATGGGCAAACGAAGGACCGGCAAATCCTAACCAGAAAACTAAGATCATCCAAAACTAAGATACATAGTTTTTCATAGCAAACCTCGTCGTATGATATAACTTTTTCTCAAGGGGGGGTGATATCGACTCTTGTCAAGGGGAGACTCTCATAAAAACCACAAGAAATTAATCCATATTTTTAAAATTGAACTTGCCAAATGGCATTATGTGATTAAATTTCGTCTCAAGAAAATAGGAACGGTGAATTCTTGAGAGTCATAAAGGAAATATAAACCTGTTTGATTTACAATTAACATAAGGAATTGTGGAGGTTTAAGATGCGTTCTTTTAAAATCCTCATTGCGGGGTTAGGGTTAAGTCTTCTCATGGTAGCTCTTGTTAATTCTGAGGAGTGCCGGTTGATGCGGTTCCCTGACATTCATCAGGATAGAATCGTGTTTGTCTATGCAGGTGATCTATGGCTTTCGCCAAGCGAAGGTGGAATTGCCCGAAGGTTGACAACTCATGTCGGTATGGAGCTGTTCCCCAAATTTTCTCCGGATGGGAAAATGATAGGCTTCTCCGCACAATACGATGGTAATACAGACGTCTTTGTGATCCCTTCGGAAGGAGGCGAACCCAAAAGGCTCACCTACCGCCCCGGCCTCGAGAACCTGCCAGACAGATTTGGCTTCGATGACATGGTGTTAGACTGGCATTCCGATGGCAAAAGGATTTTGTTCAGATCCTGGCGCGAAAGCTATAACAGTTGGTTTCAAAAGCTTTTCTTAATTAACGTGAAAGGCGGTTTTCCAGAAAGATTGTCTTTGCCAGAGGCTGGACTCACTTCATTTTCTCCAGATGGCTCCAAAATCGCCTATAACCGAATCTTTCGAAATTTCCGCACCTGGAAGCGTTACAAAGGGGGGTTAGCTCAGGAGATCTGGATATACGATTTGGAGAATAACACCGTCGAGCGGATAACCAACTATGAAGGCACGGACACTTCTCCTATGTGGCACCAGAACCGGATTTATTTCGTCTCAGATCGTGATCATACTGCAAATATCTTCTGTTATGATCTAAATACACGCAAAGCGAGAAAAATTACCAGTCACGATGAGTATGACGTTAAATGGCCCAGCTTGGGTCCTAGGTCCATTGTATATGAAAACGGCGGTTATCTTTATGTGCTCGATCTGAAATCAGAACAGAGCAGAAAGATCACTGTGGAGATTCCCGACGACCGCGTGTTGACCCGCTCTGAGTTTATTTCAGTTAGCGATTATGTTAACGACTATAATCTTTCTCCAGATGGCAAGCGGGCACTTTTCACGGCTCGGGGCGATATCTTCACCGTTCCTGCCGAGAAGGGCAATACCCGTAATCTCACTAACACCCCAGGTGCTCGTGAGAAGTATTCCACCTGGTCTCCGGATGGCAAATGGATTGCCTACCTGTCGGACCGCACCGGGGAGGATGAACTTTACCTTGTTCAGCAGGATGGTAAGGGAGAAGAGATCCGGATAACGACAAATGGAGACTGCTTTCGTTTCGTTCCGGTATGGTCGCCGGACAGCAAAAAACTTTTGTTCGCGGACAAAAACCTCAAGCTTTACTACGTCGAGGTCGAGAGCAAACAAATTACTGAAATCGACAGCACCAGAGATGGGGAGATTTACGACTATTCCTGGTCTCCGGACGGCAGGTGGGTCGCCTACGCTAAGCCTGCCAAAAGCCATTTTTATTCCATTTTTATTTATTCTTTGAAAGAAAAAGAAATTCATCGGGTGACTGAGGACTTCACCGACGATAGCGAACCGATTTTCGATCCGGAAGGTAAATATCTCTATTTTTTCTCCAAACGGGATTTTAACGCAATGCTGGGTAACTTCGATCCCAGCTTCACCTATAATCAGATGACTCGCATCTATGTGGTAACCTTGCAGGCAGACAGCCTCTCTCCTTTTGCGCCGGAAAGTGATGAGGTGGAGTTGAAAGAAGAAAAGGAGAAGAAGGAAAAAGAAGAGGAGAAAAAAGAAAAAAAGAAGGAAGTCAAAAAAGAAGTTCACATCGATATTGAGGGAATAGAAGACCGGGTGGTGGCGGTGCCCACGGATCCAGGCAACTATTATGGATTACGGGCGACCGAAGGGAAAATTCTCTATATTTCATTCCCCACCTGGACTCTTACCGGTGGATCGCCGGGACCTAAAGGGACGTTGCATCTCTTTGATATGGAAAAAAGAAAAGATCACCAGTTGCTGACGCCGGTGGATGGCTATGACATTTCTGGGGACGGCGAAAAGGTCATCTATAAAAGTGAGAAAAAATTCGGTATCATCGACGCCAAGCCCGGTTCCCCCAAGATCGGAGACGGAGCTCTCAAATTGGATGGTATGCAGATGAAGGTCGACTACCGGAAAGAGTGGAAACAGATATTCAATGAGGTGTGGCGTCGGGAACGTGACTTTTTCTACGCTCCCAATATGCATGGCCTGGATTGGGAGTTGATGCGAAAGCGATACGGAGAGCTTCTGCCTTATGTGGCACATAGAAGTGACCTTACTTATCTTATTGGGGAGATGATCGGGGAGCTTTGTTGTTCCCATACCTATGTAAGTGGCGGTGACAGGCCCAAAGTTGAACTAGTCAAAACCGGGCTTTTGGGTGTGGATTGGGAGTTGGATACCCTCTCCGGGTTCTATCGAATTAAGAAGATCTATCCTGGCAAAAACTGGGAGGAGAATCTACGTTCTCCTCTCACCGAGCCTGGCGTGGAGATAAAAGAGGGAGAATACATACTGGCTGTGGATAACAAAACCTTGCAATATCCTACCAATCCCTATAGTCTCTTCGAAAATACGGTTGGCAAAACAGTCAACCTGAAGGTCAACTCGAAGCCCTCTCCGGATGGTGCACGGGAGGTGGAGGTCAAGCCGATCGCCAGTGAAGACGATCTACGTGCAAACTTCTGGGTGGAGACTAACCGACGCAAAGTAGAAGAAGCGACCAACGGAAAAGTGGGCTACATTTTCCTTCCTAATATGAGTGGTAAGGGACTTAATGAGTTTGCCAAGTCTTTCTTTCCTCAGATTCGGAAGGAAGGTTTGATTATCGATGTCCGGTATAATGGAGGAGGCTTTGTGTCCGACATGATTTTAGAAAGGCTGCGTCGGGTCTTGGTGGGAATGTCATCTTCTCGCAACGCTGGAGATTATACCTATCCGGGAGGAGTGCTACATGGGCATATGGTTTGCATAACCAATCAATATTCCGCCTCCGATGGAGACTACTTTCCCTACTATTTTCGCCAATATGGACTTGGAGCCATCGTAGGCAAGAGGACCTGGGGAGGTGCGGTGGGCATTCGCGATTTCATCCCCCTGGTAGACAACGGCTATATCACTGTGCCGGAGTTTGCACCTTTCGGATTGGAGGGAGAGTGGGTCATGGAAAATTATGGCGTGGATCCGGACATCGAGGTGGACAATCTACCGGATTTTGTCATTCAGGGAAATGATCCCCAACTTGAGAAAGCTATTGAGGTCATCATGAAAAAGATCGACCAAGAACCCAGAAAACTTCCAGAAAGACCGCCTTATCCGGTGAGAGATTGAACTTGTACCATTTGACAAATCTTTTTTTACCTATTTCTCACGTACTGGCTATGAAAAAAAGTCTTGACATCTGGACTCTAAAGTTAAGTTGACTCTCCAGGCAAGAGAAATTTAGTTAAAAAATGCAGAACTTTCTGGAAGATAAAGAAGTATATAGAAAAGAAAGTTGTGATGGAAAGATTTCGTTCAACTAAATGAGGTGCAGGCGTGAGAGTTTCTTAAAAGCAGCAAAGGATAAGAAGATAAGTTCTGGCAGAAAAAGCCGGAACTTTTTTGTGTAATAACCAAAAAATAAAGGAGCAGGGCTATGCAGAATCTTAAAGGCGTTGCGTCGGGGCTGTTGTTGTTCTTATTGACGGCTTGTTTTGCTTATGCTGAGGAAGGTCGGCTGATGCGTTTTCCGGATATACACAAGGACGAAATCGTTTTTGTTTACGCAGGTGACCTCTGGTTGGTGCCGAGGGAGGGGGGTGTGGCTCGCAAGCTTACATCTCATCCGGGACCAGAACTTTTTCCCAAATTTTCTCCTGACGGAAATTCAATTGCCTTCACCGGGGTATACGATGGCAATCCAGATGTCTATGTGATTCCGACCGAGGGTGGAGAACCGCGTCGTCTTACCTATCATCCTGGAGCTCGGCCGTCTTCAGGAGGAGTGGAGATAGACGACTGGGTCATAGATTGGTATCCGGATGGCAAATCAATTTTATTTCGTTCTTCACGTGAGAGTTTCCCCACCAGCAAACTTTTTCACATCAATCTCGAGGGAGGTTTCCCGGAAGCTTTGAGGCTGCCCGAAGCTGGTTTGGCCTCGTTTTCTCCGGATGGCAAAAGAATTGCTTACAATAGAAAATCTCGAGAGTTTCGGACCTGGAAGCGCTACAAAGGAGGAAGAGCTCAGGATATTTGGATCTATAATCCGAAGACGGATGGCATCGAGCGCATCACCGACTGGGACGGGACGGACAACTTCCCCATGTGGTCAGGAGAGAAAATCTACTTCACATCCGATCGGGATCATAAACTCAACATCTACTGCTACGACCTGACTGCGAAAAATATCCGAAAAATCACCAACCATCAAGAGTATGACGTGAAATGGCCCAGCCTGGGCCCAGATGCTATCATCTACGAGAATGGGGGTTATCTTTTCGTTCTGGATTTGATCGGTGAGAAGACCAAAAAGATTTCTGTGGAAATACCGGCTGAACGTATTCTTACAAGGCCCAATTGGGAAAAAATCAGTAATATGATTACTGACTTCAGCCTATCGCCCTCAGCAAAAAGGGCTCTATTCTGTGCTCGAGGAGAAATTTTCACCGTCCCCGAAGAGAAGGGAGAAGTTCGCAACATAACCCAAACTCCAACAATCCGTGAGATCTATTCTGCCTGGTCACCGGACGGAAAATGGATAGCTTATCTTTCGGACCGCACCGGGGAGTATGAACTTTATATCAGAGCCCAGGATGGAACTGGTGGAGAAAAGCGTATCACCACCGATGGAAACTGTTACAGATTCCATCCGGTGTGGTCGCCGGACAGCAAGAAGCTTTTGTATTCCGATAAGAAGCTCAGGCTGTATTATGTGGACATCGACGAAAGAGAGCCTGTGCTTATAGACAAAGCCGGGGTTTCCGAGATTCATGATTATGCTTGGTCCTCCGACAGCAGGTGGGTAATCTATTCCAAGAATAATCCAGCCTATTTCGCTTCGATTTTTCTTTATTCGCTAGACCAAAAGAAGGTTAACCAGATCACCGGTGACTTGACTGATGATTTCTCACCGGTCTTCGGTCCGGAGGGAAAGTACTTGTACTTCGTCTCTGCTCGAAGCTTCTATCCCACCTTCAGCGATTTCGAGCATAGCTATGTCTACCGTAATACCAGAAACATCTACTTGATAACCCTGCAAGCAGATAGTCTCTCCCCCTTCGCGCCGGAAAGCGACGAGGAGGAGGGAAAAGAAGAAGACAAGGACAAAGAGAAGAAGGGTAAGGAAGAGGATAAAAAGAAGAAAGATGAAGACGAAGGGGAGGAAAAGCCCAAAGATATCCAGATTGATCTGGATGGAATTGACCAGCGGATCGTGGGAGTGCCGATCAATCCAGGCAATTATGCTGGCCTCACTGCAGCTAAGGATAAAATATTTTATCTGTCCATGCCGGCAATCTACGAGCCAGGTTCCGATTCCAAACCTCAGAACGAACTGCATATGTATGATGTGAAAGAACGTAAGGATGAGACGATTTTGACCGGCATCAACAACTATGATATTTCCAAAGATGGTGACAAAATCATATATCGGAGTGGGAATACCTATGGCATCATTGACGCCAAGTCAGGCAAAAACAAGGTAGGGGACGGTAAGATAAATACAGATGGTATGGAGATGAAGGTGGACCCGGGGGGCGAATGGGAACAGATGTTCAACGAGGCCTGGAGATTGGAAAGGGATTTCTTCTATGATCCGGACATGCATGGCGTCGACTGGAAGATGATGAAAAGACGTTACGGTCAACTTTTGCCGCATGTGGCTCACCGCTGGGATCTGACCTATTTGCTGGGTGAACTCATTGGCGAGTTGTGTTGCTCGCACACCTACGTTCGCGGAGGCACGATGCCCAAAACGGAACACGTTGACATTGGGCTCTTGGGAGCTGATCTGGAGCCTGACAGAAAGGGAGGTTTTTATCGATTCAAAAAGATATACAAAGGTGAAAATTGGAAAGATGATCGAAGAGCTCCCCTGACAGAACCGGGAGTTGACGTAAAAGAAGGGGACTATCTGATTACGGTGAATGGTAAAGAGGTGACATATCCTGACAATCCATATGCTTTTCTTGAGAAGACCGTCGACAAGCAGGTCAAGATTAAAGTAAATGACAAACCTTCTGCTGACGGCGCTCGCGAGGTGACGGTCAAGCCTGCACGTTCAGAGTACATGCTTCGCTATCTGGATTGGGTTGAGACTAGACGTCGTATGGTGGATGAAGGCACCGACGGCAGGGTAGGATACATTCATGTGCCCAATACCAGCCTTTTTGGTTTGAACGAGTTTTCTCGCTCTTTCTTTGCCCAGGCTCGCAAAGAGGGTCTCATCATTGATGTACGCTATAATGGTGGAGGCATGATCCCGGATATGTTCATAGAGCGTTTGGAGCGGAACCTTATGAGCCTCTGGGCTCCTCGAGAGGGACAAATCGGGCGGACCCCTTCTGTTGCCCTTTTCGGGCATATGGTATGCATCATCAATGAGAATGCGGGATCAGGCGGAGATGCCTTACCCTACTATTTTCGTGAGCAGGGTTTGGGTCCCCTCATCGGCACGCGCACTTGGGGTGGATTGGTGGGCATCTCCCGCAGATTGCCGCTCATGGATGGGGGCAGCGTCACCTGTCCGGAATTCGCTTTTATGAACCTAAAGGGAGAATGGGACGTAGAGAACCATGGAGTGGACCCAGACATCGAGGTGGACAACAGGCCCGATTTAGTAATAAAAGGGCATGATCCCCAACTTGAAAAAGCTATTGAAGTGATTATGAAAAAACTGAAAGAGGAGCCCAAGAAGTTGCCGGAAAAACCACCTTATCCGATTAAGAAATGAAGGAGACTTCCAGCCCTACCTTTACCTTCTTACGGGGGAAGTGAGTAGGCCGGACTTTGTTTTCTTGTCACTCACTCCGCTCAAGAATTCTCTTCTGGCTCAGACTTGAAAGTTGTTTGCAAGATGAGAGTCGCTATAGCACTGCAACTCTGGTAAAAAGAAAAGATGTCCAAGAGAAGCGAGTGCCTTCAAAGATCATTCAACCACTTAGATGAGGGAAGCACTCCACAAAGACTCGCAGAAATGGATAGCATCTTGAAGGAAGAACTTCTCCGCGAGGGATTATTGCCAAGGTTTCTTCCAGTCCCTGCGTGAGTTTAAGGGGGAGGATATAGATTTTCCTCTCATAACTGAGACGTTCGGCTATTTCTGGTAATTCGACAGTCAACTTTCCGTCATTAATCGCTGCCGCCCAAACCGCATCTATATCGTCGATCGCTTTAGGAGAATCTTCATGATTTTTCTCCTTGCCAGATCTAAGCTTTCTTTTCAGAGGAGAAAATTGGATACCAATACTCTCAAAAGGTGATTTTGGCGAGCCTGTCTTTGAATCTAATCAGATGTGACGATACAGAAGTGGTTTTGAAATATTGGAGTCTTTTCCTCCCCCTCTGATTCCTTTGAGAATCTATTGACCTGCAAAAATAAATCTAAGATGTCGGTACATTTATCGTGACCTGCTCTTTTTTCGGAAGCTTTTCTGGTTGTTACAAAAGCTACAGGTAAAGATTTACCTGATGTCCCGACTCGCAGGTTCACAACTCTCTCAGGGTTATCTTTTCTTGTGAACCACGCAGTATTTTCCTTTTCCTGTTACGAACCTTTTGCACCTTTTGCCATCCTTGGTCTTGGCCATACATCTGACCTTCTTGGCTGTTTTCTTCTTTGCCATTAGTTTCACCTCCTTTCACTTTTCAAGTTCGTTGCTTTATGTTATGTTTCGGCTCAATTTTCTTAAGCATAAAGTAATTTTCACAACAAGTCAAGAAAAAATTGACTGTCTTAGTAAAAAGTTGTAATTGGAAGCTTAGGAAGAAATACCTTTTAATCAGAGTTTTTTGGATTAAATTAACTTTCTCAATGCCGATAAAAAAAATTAAGGGACGGTTAACTCAGCTTTATGAAATAAGATTTCCATTGAAAACCCCATGGCTGAAGTCCTAAAAAACAAAAAGCCTCCTGGCATTTGCAAAGTCCAAACAGACCTTATAGCGTCAATGCAAGCACTGTGGAAGTCAGCGGCTGAACATCGGGCCCTATTCGGAAAATCCCCGGATGCTATTGTCATAGTTGAAGGAGACAAATTTGTCTTTGCCAATAAGGCTTTTTTGAAAGTGTTCGCCTGTGGGAGAGATCGAGGAGGGATTGGATTGACCGTAACTGACCATCTGACTCCTCACAGTCATGCATTGACCAGAAGCGAAACATTCTCCAGAGGACCAGGGAAAGCTGTTCTGGGATGTTGTAAGCCTAAGGCAAGAAAGAAAGAGAAATATTTTTTTGATGCAGAGCTTTTTGTGGGACCCATCATATCTCAGGAAAAGATCGTAAGGCCGGCGATAATAAGAGACATCACCCAGCGCAAGCTGGTCGGGGTGCGACAGCGTGCTAAGGACATAAGCGAGACATATTCAGAAAAAATGCTTGGCACTCTCGACGGGTAAGATCTGCTTCTTTGCGAACAGAGGTAAACATGCCGTAAGGATAAGGATAAGGAAGATTTCAAATGAAGCTGATAACGATGAAAAAAAGAGAACTGCTGGACTTGTGTATTGTGTTGGTTGTTGCCACCATCTTGTCAATATTCAGCATATCTATTCACACTATTGGTAGTCTTTACAGTTTTTCCAGTGCTTATACCGATTTACCTCTTGCGGAATTCCTCATTAATGTTTCTTTTCTCTCTTTGATGGGGCTACTCTGGATAACCTACATTCGTTGGAGAAAAGCTGCTAAAAGACAAGCAGAGCTGCAGAACATCATCTCGAGCATCAGTCCGGATGTGCTCCTGGCGGTCGATTCGGACAGAACCATCATTGAGTGCAATGACTCGCTGAAGAGAATGTTTGGTTACGAAGTGAATGAAATTATCAACCACAAAACGGACTTTCTCTATTTCGACTGGCTATCTAGTGAGTCTAATTCGGATGACTGGCACGAGATACGTGACATGCTTGAAAGAGAAGGTTTTCACATCGGATTGGCTACAGGAAAGAAGAAAAATGGTGAGACAATACCTCTTGAAATCATTACCGGCCATCTAAGTGATCGTGGTGGCGCAGTGCAGCTGCTGCGCGACATCACCGAACGCAAGCGGGCGGAGGAGGCGTTGTGGGAAAGTGAAGGACGTTTCAGGCGGTTTACATCTGCGGTGACCGACGTGATCTACCGCTACGATCCGAGAAACAACCAGTATGATTTCATCGCTCCGTCATTTGAACTGCAGACAGGATATTCTTTAGAGGAAATTGAGTCCAACCCATCTGGCGTGACCCGAGGGATAACTCATCCCGATGACGCAGACCGAGTGTTCAGCGAGGTTGACGATCATATTAAAAAAGGACCCGGCGCCGGACCATTTTGCACTGAGTACCGGGTGATTCGCAAAGACGGACGGGCTATCTGGGTCAGCGATCGCAAAGACATCGAGTTTACACCAGACGGAAAAGTCTATCGCATCAACGGGATCGTTAGAGACATTACTGAACGCAAACGGGCGGAGGAGGCGTTGAGGGAGAGCGAGGGTCGCCTTCGAGGTTTGTTCGAAACGATGGCTGAGGGCGTAGTTTTGATTGCTCCAGACGGTCAGATCCTCCAAGTCAATCCTGCGGCAGAGCGCATATTGGGGCTCGAACGTTCTGAAATCGAAGGTCGCAATTACATTGGTTCAGAGTGGAAAATCCTGCGCCCCGATGGTACTCCGATGCCGCCGGAGGAGATGGCCGGTCCCCGTGCGATGAAAGAAAAGCGTCCGCAGAAGGATGTGGTAATGGGCGTCGAGCGCCCGGATGGCTCCATCTCTTGGATCAACGTCAACGCTACACCTCTCATAAACGGGGCCGGGAAGCTTGAGGGTGTCGTCGGTACCTTTGCAGACATCACCGAGCGCAAGCGGGCGGACGAGAAGCTGCGGGAGAGTGAGGAGAAGTTCAGAAGCCTTGCAGAAGAGTCGCCAAACATGATCTTCATCAACAAGAAAGGCAGAGTAGTATATGCCAATGAGAAGTGCGAGGAGATCATGGGATACAAGAGGGCAGAGTTCTACTCCAGCGATTTCGATTTCTTTAAATTGATCGCCCCAGAATTTAGGGATTTAGTAAAGGAAAATTTTAGTAGGCATCTCGAGAGTAAAGAGGTCGATCCATTGGATTATGCACTAGTTACTAAAGAGGGTAAAAGGATTGAAGCCATACTCAATACCAAGCTGATAAGATATGGTGGAGAGAGTGCCATCCTTGGAATAGTAACTGACATCACCGAGCGTAGGCGGGCCGAGGAAAAATTGAAACAGTACACCCGCCAGATAGAGGAGAAAAACCTGGAATTGGAAGCCAAAAACCAGGAGTTGACCGCCACACGGGCTCAATTGGTTCAGAGGGAAAAACTGCGAGCCTTGGGTCAGATGGCAAGTGGGGTGGCTCACAACTTCAACAATGTTTTAGCTATCATTTTGGGGCGGACCCAACTACTGCAAAAAAAGGCAAAAGAGCTGGAGATTGAAAAGGGATTAATGAGTATTGAGAGAGCTGCTTTGGATGCTTCCTCCACCATAAAAAGAATTCAGGATTTTGCGCGTGTGCGCAAAGATCAAGAGTTTAAATGGGTGGACGTAAACGAATTGATAGAGGACGTGACAGTTTTAACCAAGGCCAAGTGGAAAGACCAAGCTGAAGCCAATGGTATTCCCATAGTATTAGAAGTTCAGAAAGATCGACGCAGACTTCCTCCCGTGGCAGGAGATATATCGGAACTGAGGGAGGCGTTCACCAATATCATCTTTAATGCGGTAGAAGCAATGCCCAATGGGGGAAAGATAGTAATTGAGACCCAGACCGATAGAAAATCGGTTTCCGTCTCTTTTACAGATTCTGGCACAGGGATAACAGACGAGGTGAAGCCAAAAATCTTCGATCCATTTTTCACCACCAAAGGAGTAAAAAACACCGGGCTGGGATTAAGTGTGGCCTATGGTATAATCCAAAGGCATCATGGAGATATTCAGATAGAAAGCCAACAGGGGCAAGGCACTACCGTAGTTGTCCGATTGCCGGTGACTAAGATCTTAGGGAAAGAAGAAACGGGGAAAAAAGAGTCAGAGAAGCCTCCTGTGCAAAGGGAATCAGCCAATATCTTGGTAATAGAGGACGAAGAGGGTGTTAGGGAATTGCTGTTCGACATTTTAACCTCAGCTAATCACATGGTGAAATTAGCCTCAGGGGGTGCTGAGGGTCTGGGAATCTGCAAGAAGGAAAAGTTTGATATAATCTTTACCGATTTGGGAATGCCCAAAATGTCCGGATGGGATGTAGCCAAAGCAATAAAAGAAATAGATTCAAACACCACCGTTTGTTTGATCACTGGTTGGGGTGTGGAAATGGATGAAGATAAATTGAAAGAAAAAGGAATTGATCGAGTCGTGACCAAACCTGTAAAAATGGAAGCCCTGCTCACTTTAGTTTCAAAGAGCATAGAATCAAAAAACAAGGAAAAAGAACTGGTGGAGGAATCCTTAAAATATCCTTAAAAGTGTAAAGAAACTAAAATTTTGTGGTTTCTTCCCTCTGATTATGTAATTTTTTTCGACTGATCAAAAGAAGCCAGAAGAAAAAAAGCTTTGATTAAAGTGGAGAATTGCATGGTCTATCCAATCAAGAGGGACGGTCAGAAAATTGAGATATTAAGTTAGTTCCAGAATTGGAATTCCTGAACCATTTTTTGTAGTGAATCCTGTCTCTTTTGGGAAGGTTTTAACGACAATTTTGGCAAAACAGAGAGTTAAAAAATTCATGGCGTCGGTTGAAAGATCCGATCAAGCTATTTCCGTGAGTTGCTGAGAAATGGGCTATTACAAAGAGAGACAAGCGATTAGTAGCTTTGCAATAGCCCACCATAACCCACGAAAACCCACCAAAACCGAAGCCTAATTGAAACAAAATTGAAACACCCTGACTCCCTCTCCAACTATAGTAACCCAGGGTTCATTTGGGATCGTCATCAGTGGTGTGATTATAAAAAATGGGAGCCCCCGATCCTTAAGATCAGGGGCTCCCCTCCTACTGGACGATAGATCTCCTTGTTTCTATTTCATAAGAATCATTTTCTTGGTGTCGGTGAATTCGTCTGCCTGTATCTTATAGAAATAGATTCCTGATGACACCTTATTGCCCTCCTCATCTGTGCCATTCCAGTGAGCGGTTTTGTGCCCTGCAGCTTGATATTCATCTACCAGGATTCTTACCCTTCGCCCCAAGAGGTTGTATATGGAAAGCTTAACGTGACATGCATTCGGCAACGCGTAACTGATCTCAGTCTCCGGATTGAATGGATTGGGATAGTTCTGCGACAGAGAGAATTCTTGAGGAACAGCAGATTCTCCCGCTTGGATATCTTTTTCTGATTTGTCCATCTCAGAGACTATCTTCACCGGAATCTGGTGAGCATCTGGGTCAACAAGAATGGCTTTAGTTATCTCTAAACTTGTAGGGAGCGAAGCCTCGCCAGAGGCGGGCGAAGCGAATCTACTGCTCAGATACGATCCTTTCATCCTCAGATTGACTAAAACACCAGTCCCAGCAGGGATATAATGATCGCCACTTATGTCAAGAATCCCAATCTTTTGGATACCATCTTTAACCGAAGAATAAATCTGTAACCCTTCAGTTCTTGGAGTCAAACCAGGGTCTAAAAGGGTGATCTCTTCAGGATCATACTTAATCTCCAATTCAATCGCAGCAACCTCAACGTCAAATTTGCCAATTACTGGGACATTGAAGATGCCATCTTCTGAAATGGTGGGAGAGGTAAACCCAATCTCAGCCGGGGCTTTGCCCTTATATAGTTCTGATTCACTTCCCGGAGATATGCTTGCCTTGCATTCGTAGGGTGCTGGTCCCCTTTTAAATAGATAGTTAATTAGATAAACCCCATCGGCACTATTGATCACTCCGTCACAATTGACATCCCCAGCCTCCAAAGGGTCAGGAGCAGGACCACCTTTGAACAGGTAATTTATCAAATATACAATGTCGGCGGAATTAATTACCCCGTCTCCGTTGGCATCGCCGTGGTAAACGAAAGCGACATACGTATAACCTGCTGAAATGTTGAATCCTGGGCTTCGTGATGTGCCAATTGGCGAAGGTTGACCA
>Ga0209427_10003480_pt1 | contig 18454 bp, 8 predicted proteins | sample DeeMarSWOR136_30_FD_187465 | JGI IMG/M metagenome (GOLD analysis project Ga0209427, IMG submission 187465) | Marine sediment microbial communities from White Oak River estuary, North Carolina - WOR-1-36_30 (SPAdes) (version 2) | ecosystem: Environmental > Aquatic > Marine > Intertidal zone >...
ATTGTCTTTCTTGTTCTCGTTTCAATTTTTCTTGTTCTAACCTTCTTCTTCTCACTTCCTCTTGAAACATAACATATTCGTTTTCCCTTTGTACGCGAGCCTGCTCCTCCAATCGTTTCTTCTCAAGAAAATTAGCTTGTTCTTTTTGTAGATCCTTGATTAAGGCATCTAAATTTTTAATTTCTGGCTCCCAACCAATATTTTCTGCTAAAATATGCCTTGCTTGTATATATAATGAAATTGCTTCATTATAATTAGGAATATGATATTTCAAATACTTCCCAGCTTCTTCTAATAAAGAATATGCTGACTCTCTCGCACTCATTTGTTTTTCGATTACTTTTTCTCGTTCTCTAAGGGCTAATTGTTGGGATTCCTTCTTTTCTTTTTCTTGTCTCCTTCTTTCCTCAATAAGCATAGATAATGCTCTTTCTTCCTCTAGCTTTTCAAATTCTTTTTGAACTTTTAAATTTTCTAATTCAATTTTTCGATTTTTCAATTTACTAATCTTAAATATCATGTTGTTAATTGAATCAGTAGGAAATTGCATTTCATTTAATACTATTCCTGCTCTTCTATAATATACTTCTGCGTTATCATAATCTTGTTGCTTTAGAAAATTTTCTCCATCATCTAAAATCTTGAATGCTTCTTCCTTTCTCTCTTCTAGCTTTGCTTTCAATTGTTCCCTTTCTAATATTTTGAACTCTTTTTGTTTTAATCTTTCTTGTTCAACCTTTAGATTTTCTGCTAATTTTTGCTGATATTTCCATTCTTCTCGTTCTTTTTGCATTCTTAATTCTAAGTCTTTTTGTTTTTGAAGCTGATGTTCTCTTTTTTTCTCTTGAACTTTGAAAATTAATTCTCTTATAGAATCCGTTGGAAAGGCAATCTCGCTTAAAATTAACTCAGCAGCCCTATAATGCTCGAGAGATTTATTATATTGTAATTGTTTCATATATAATTCTGCATCTTCAAGAAGCGTGAAAGCTTCTTCTTTCCTTTTTTCTTTATAAGCATGAAATTCTTTTTGTTTTTCAATTTCTTTCTGTTGGGATTTTAATTTCATTTCATTTATCCTAATATTTTTAGATATTTGTTGTTGAAACTTGAATTCCTCTTGAGCTTTTTGAAGTTTTATTTCAAGGATCTTTTGTTTTTCAATCAAATTTTCCCTAATTTTTTCCTGAATTTTGTGAATCATTTCTTTAATTGAATTAGTAGGAAAACCAATTTCATTTAATATCAATTCTGCCTGTCTATATTTTTCAATTGCATTATCATATTTTTTTTGATTAAAAAAATTTTCAGCAGTATTTAATATTTCAAATGCCTCTGTTTTGCGAGTTTCCATTAAATGTTTTATTTTTTCTTGTCTTTGGATCTCAATCCTTTTAGTTCTTAATCTTTCTTGTTCTCTTTGCATATAATCAAATATTTTTTTCTGGAATTGTTCTTCTTCTTGTTTTCGTTTCCTTATTAATTCAATTTCAAATTCTTGCTTTCTTTCCGTGTCTCTTTTTCTAATTTCAATTAACCTTACGTTATCTTGAAGTAATTTCAAATAATCACTTGTCCAGCCAATTTCAATTAGTATATCTATAGCCTTTTGATAGTTCAATAATGCATCATCATAATTCATATTATGAAGTAAATTAAATCCATTATCAATAAGCTTAAAAGCTTCTTTTTCTTTTTCTAATTGTTGAATAGTAAGTACTTCTTTTTGTCGTAATCTTTCTCTTTCTTCTATTGCTTTGATTCTTTCTCTCTCTCTTAATAGATTAACTTTTTCCATAAACTCATAATTTTCCTTTTCCTTTTCTATTGCTTCTTTTAAAGATTTTTGATTTATTAAGTTCTCTTCTCTTTTTTTCTCTTCAATATCTTTTATTGCTTTATTTATAATTGGAATTTCTTCAGTCCATTGAATTTGAGCAAAAATATTGGCAACATTGTGGTAGAGTTCAGTAGCATCATCAAATTTACCTGAAGAAACATAATTTTGAGCTTTATCTAACATATGAAATGCATCATCCTTCCTTTTTTCACAGTAAGCAAGTTCTTTTTCTTTTTCTCTAATTGTAATTTCTTTTCTCGTTAACTCATTATGATGGATTCTCATTTCTCTAATAATATTTTCTTGAAATATTTTCTCTTCTTTTTCTCTTTCTATAGATAATTGCAATTCTTGTTGTTTTCTAATGTTAGCTTCTCGCTTTTTATCCTCAACTGCTAAAATAGACTTTTGAATTAGTCCTATTTCTTCATCCCATTGAATACGTGTAAAAATATCAATCGTTTTACAATATAACTTAACTGCTTCATCATAGTTTTCTTGTTCAATTTGTCTTTGAGCTTCTTCAAGTGCATTAAATGCTTCTTCTTTTTCTTGTTCTTGGAGTAATTTCAATTCTTCTTCTTTCTTTAGTTTCTCCTGCTTTACTCTCATTTTTTGTTTTTCTAATTCTATTTTCTTTAGAATTTCCTCTTGAAAAAGTTCTTCTTCTTTATCTCTTTTTATTTTTGCTTCTAATTCTTTAAATCGATTTAAATCTTCTTCTCTCTTTTTCTCTTGAATCTTTGAAATCATTTCGCCAATAGCACCTGTGGGAAAATTAATTTCATTTAAAATTAACTCTGCCTTACGATAACTATCAATCGACTTTTCATATTCTCCTTCATTTAATAAATTTTGAGCTTCATCCATGATAGTAAATGCTTCTGACTTGCGTTTTTCTATAAATATTTCTAAATCTTCCCTTTTTTGGATTTCTATTTTTTTTTTCTGCAGTTTTTTCTGTTCTTTTAACATATATTCACTAATTTTCTTTTGGAATAACTCATCTTCTTTTTGACTTTTTAAAGAGATTTCAAATTCGCTTTGTCTCTCTCTTTCCTTTTCTTTCTCTCTGGATCTAATTGTTTGGATTGTATCAATTAATATTTTTAAATACCGTTCATCCCAACCTATTTCTTTTAGAATATCTATGGCTTTATTATAATTAGATATAGCGTTATTGAAATTTTCTTCCCCAAATAGAAGATCTCCGCTTTCTATTAAACTAAATGCTTTTTGCTGCTTAGCTAAATTTTGAGCAGAAAGTTCTTTTTGTTTCTCAATTACTTCTTTCTTTTTCAAGAGCTCTTGCTTTTCTCTTTCGGTTTCATATCTTATTCGTTGAATAAATACTTTGTCTTCTGCTTCTTTTTTAATTGATTTCTGCAATAATTTTTGTTTATTCAATTCATCTTGCCGTTTTTTGTCTTCAATTGAATAAATTGCTTCTTGGATTATGGCAATTTCTTCAGTCCATTGAATCTGAGCGAAAATATTCGCTACATTGTAATAAATTTGAAGTGCATCATTAAAATTTTTTTGAGAAAGGAAATTTTGAGCTTTTTCCAATAGATCAAAAGCTTCTTGCTTTTTACTTTCTCGGAAAGCAAGCTCTTTTTCTTTTTCTCTACGTATAATTTCTGTTTTTATTAAATTTTGATGTTGAGCTTTCATTTCTCTAGATATACGTTCTTGAAATGCTTTTTCGCGTTTTTGTCGTTCTATTTCTGCCTGAAATTTAATTTGATCTTGAATCTCTTTTTCTTTCTTCTTGTTTTCAATTTCCAATATTGCATTTTGTATTAGATTGATTTCATTATACCATTGAGCATCAGCGAAAAATGTAATAGCATATTGAAGGATTTCTATAGCTTTATCAAAATTACCATCCTTAACATTATTTTGTGATTCTTCGAGTAATTTAAAACCTGTTTTTCTTCTTTCTTCACGATATTCGGATTCTTTCTCACATTCTAGTAATTCAATTTTCTTCTTCTTAAGGTTTTCACGTTCTTGCTGTAAATATATTGAAATCTGCTTTTGAAACTCTTCATCTTTCTTTTTCCTCTCAATAATGGCTTTAAAATCTTTCTGTTTCAGAATGTATTGTTTTCTTCTTAATTCTTCAACCTCTCTTATTGAATTTTCAATTATAGGTACTTCTTCTATCCAGTGAATTTCGGCAAAAATATTAGCGGCATTTTGATAATTTAAGATAGTGTTGTCATAATCACCTTTTTTTAAGAAATCTATAGCAGAATCTAAGAATTCAAATGCTTGTCTTTTCTTTTGTTCAAATAATTTGATCTGCTCTCCACGGTCTTTAATCACAATTTCTTTCTTTTTTAAACGTTCACGTTCTTTATCTATTTGATTAATTATTTGCTTCTGAAAATCTAATTCTTGCTGCTCTCTTTCCTCTAATTTCTTTTGATCTTCATATAACTTATTAATTTGTGAGCGTTTAAGCTTTTCTACATTGGAGATTGTATTTTGAACCATAGATTTATAAGGTTCCCATCCAGGACCTAAATCTGAGAGTATTGGCAAAGCCTTCTGGTAAATATTAATTGCCTCTTCGAAATTTTTATCCTTGAGGATATCATCTGCCTTATCTAATATCTTAAATAATTCTTCTTCTTTACTTGCTTCATCTCTCCTTTTTTCTTCATAATCCCTTCTCCTTTTGTCTAATTCTTTTGCTGATTCGATAAATTTGTCTTTTTCTTTTTTATATATTGAATCTTGAAGTATTTTTAAATCCTTTTGTCTTTGTTCTTTTAGTTGATTGGAGATTTGTTCTGCCTTCTGTTTATTTTTTAAACTTTCAATTAAATTAGAAATTGGTTTGATATACGAATCCCATTCTATAGATCCAAGAAGTTGAATTGCTTGATTCAATCTATCAATAGCTTCATCGTATCTTTTTTCTCTTTCAAGTCTTTTACCAATATCTATTAAATTAAATGCTTTAAGTTGGATATCTTCTTCATGCTTTTTCTTCTTCTCATATTCTAATAATTTTTCTTTTTTTAGTTCCGCTTCTTTTTCTAACTTAACCTTTTGTTCTTTAATATCACTTGTTAATAGCACTGGTTTTTCTAATTGGTGAGTCTCAAATTCTAATTTGTCTTTCTTAATCTTTTCAATTATGGTTCGTATTTTTTGAGTTTGAAGATTCCAACCAATAGAATCTAATAATTCCACGGCACGTTCATAATTCATTATCGCATTATCAAAATTCTTATCTTTTTCGAACATTTTAGCAGTATCAATATGAGCAAATGCCTCATTTTGTATTTTTTCTTCATATTCTTTCTTTTTCCTAAAATCATCTAAGATTTTTGCTTTTTCAACATCAATTTTTTCCCCAAACATTCCAACTACCTCTGCTTTCTTATCTGGAACTATTTGAGCCATTTCTTCTTCTAATTCAGTTTTCTGTTGTTTATATTGTTGATAAAATTTCTGTTGTTCCAAATCTTTTGCGAGCTTATTAATCTTTACTTTTAAATTCTCTAACTGGCTTTCAGACCAACCAGCTTCAACTAATAATTTAATAGCGGATAGATATTGTCGAATAGCATCCTCAAAAAAACCATTGCATTCCAATTTCTTGGCTCCTTCTAATAAAGTAAAAGCTTGATCCTGTAATTGTTCCATTTGTGCCTTATTTTGAGTTCGTTGATATAATGCTTCTTTTTGAATAAAATTTTTTAATTCCTCAATTCTATCATAAATTTCTTGAATTCGATGCATCAAAAATCCACTTTGTTTAAGAAAATCTGCGGCTCTTTGATAATTTGAAATTGCATCTTCTAAATTTTTCTCTTCTTCAAATTTTTGAGCATTTTCTAAAAATTTTAAAGCTTCTTGTGCTAATTCCTCTGGATTCTGCAATTTAAACAAATCTGGTAAAAATTTATTTCGATTAAATATAACATATAATTTTCTTACTTTAATTTAACTACTCTAAGTAATTAAATTTTTTATATTGTGATAATTATTTTAACTAAATTATCTAAAAAGTTTGATAATCTTTAGTTTACATGAATATTGATTTCAAATTTTTAAAAAAAAAAAAAAAACTTATTGAAAATGAGATATGGAGATAAAAGATAAAAGTATCCTCGTTGATTTTGAACCAATTTCAAGAAGATTATACGTTTCAAAAGATAGCTCTATTTATGAATTATTAACTGAAATAAACATACCAATTAGATCTATCTGTGGAGGATTAGGAAAATGTGGAAAATGTAAAATTTTCATTCAGAAAGGTTATGAATATCTGAATACTCCAACGAATACTGAAAAGAATATTATAGATGAAACAGAAATACAAAATGGATGGCGATTAGCGTGTCAAGCAAAAATTAAAATAAAAAATAAACGAAATTTAATTGATAATAACATACCTCAAATAAGAATTTTTTTGCCTAATCAATTCTTACTTGAAGATTTTAAGATTCTTACCTCAGGTATAAGTAAAATTACAAAGTTAAAACCAACCATTGAAAAAATTTATTTAGAAGTAAAAAAACCATCATTAAAGGAACCATATGCGGATTTTGAAAGAATAGAAAAAGAATTTATCTCTAAAATAAAAAATTTGAGAAAGAATGATAGGATTGGTATTGAATTCAATATTTTGAATGATATTCCTAATATTCTTAGAAAAAATAACCATAAAATCACATTAGTTTTATGGAATAAAAGGAAGATTATTGCTTGTGAGCCTGGTAATACAAGTGAACACATCTTTGGAATTGCGTTTGATATTGGTACAACTACTATAGTGGGTTATTTATTAAATTTGAATAATGGTAAAATTTATGCTGTTGATTCAAAATTGAATAGTCAAACCGCTTATGGCGAGGATTTGATAACAAGGTTAACTTATGCAAAAGAAAATAGAGAGAATCTTAAAAAATTGAATTCTACTGTATTAAATGATTTGAATGAGATTATTTCAAATTTATGTCATAAAGTAAATATCATCCCTTCTCATGTCTATGAAGTGACAGTTGTCGGAAATTCTGTTATGCATCATATTTTTTTAGGATTAGATCCAGTTAACATTGGATTAAGTCCCTTTACTCCTGTTATTCAAAGAGATCTAAATGTTAAAGCACAGAATTTAAGACTTAAAATCTCTAAAAATGTAAATGTTTACACTGCTCCTATAATTGCTGGATTTGTGGGAGCTGATACTATTGGAGTAATATTATCTTCACAAATTTATAATGAGAAATCACTTACGTTAGCAATAGATATAGGTACTAATGGTGAAATAATTATTGGCAATCGAAATAATCTAATTGTGGGGTCCTGTGCAGCTGGATCGGCTTTAGAAGGAGCACATATAGATAATGGAATGAGAGCTGCCGCAGGTGCTATAGATACTATTAAAATTGATAAAAATAATTTAGATGTGACATATACAACCATTAAAAATAAGAAACCAATTGGTATTTGTGGATCTGGATTAGTTGATGGTATTGCCGAGATGTTAAAATCAAAAATTATTACTAGAAGTGGTAATTTGAATCGAGAACTTATTGATCATGAAAGATTTATTAAAAATGATAAAGAAATTAAATTTATTATCGCTAGTGAAAAAGAAACCTCTATAAATAAGGAAATTACAATTAATCAGAATGATATACGTCAAATTCAAATGGCTAAAGCTGCTTTTTATTCTGGAATGAGAATTATTTTGAATCATCTAAATAAAAATCTGAAGATTGAGCAAGTCTTCTTGGCAGGAGCTTTTGGGAATTATATTGATGCTTATAATGCTAAATTCATAGGAATGATTCCCGATATTAATGATAGTAAGATTTTTCAAATAGGAAATGCTGCTGGAATTGGAGCACAACACCTTTTATTAAACAAAGATTTAAGAATTAAAGCGCAAAATCTTTTAAACAAAATTAAATATGTTGAAATTGCCGTAGAAAAAAATTTTCAAAAAGAATACGCTGAAGCAATGTATTTTCCTCATTTAAACCTTGATTTTTTTCCTCATTTAGAAGAATATAAGGATATCCCTAAAAGATAAAAATTTTGCTAATAAAAAGAAAAGCAAATTCACTATAAATATTTCAACTTTCTTTGAAATCATCTACATAGTCCTAATTAATTTTTATCTGTGTTATTTTATTAAATGTTCAATTAAATATAGAATAGTTAAACACTCAAGGGTTCGATTGTCAAATTAGATAAAATTTTGAAACCTAATTCCAAGTAAAAATCTTTCAAAAAAATATATTTACACACTTCATTCTAATGAATCTAAAAAATACTTAAATTTTTAAGAAGATATTTTTTAGATGGATTACTTATAAATAAATTAAAAATGATAAATATTTAAAAGAAAAATATTTAAACTTTTAATTTATTAAAACTTTAAATTATCTTATATATATACTTAAAAATATTAAATGACATGAGTGAAGCTTTATGTCAAGTTTCAAATTAAAAGTATTATTAACTGGAGCAGCCGCTGTAGGAAAAACTAGCCTTGTTCAGCGATTTATCAAGAATAGATTTCAAGCTAATTATAAATTAACTGTTGGTGTTGATATATTAACCAAAGATGTTGAATTTAGACCAGGAGAAATTGCTACTTTAAGCATTTGGGATATTGGAGGTCAGCAGCGTTTTGAGTTTATTAGATCAACGTTTTACAAAGGCGCCGCAGGAACATTATTAGTATTCGATTTAACAAGAGAACAGACTTACATAGAAATCCGGAAATGGCTTACTGAGATACGTCAATTTGCAGGGGATATACCATTTGTCCTAATAGGAAATAAAGCTGATTTGATGGAAGATGTTGGCGTAGTTATAGATCGAGATGAAGCTCGCTCTTTCGCAGAAAATGAGGGGAGTATTTATATTGAAACATCTGCTAAAACAGGTATTAATGTTGATGAAGCTTTTACTGAACTCACTCGTCGAATTATTGATTCAAGAACTTAGATTCGGCAAACATATTTAATATTTTAGATTATATAATAATAATTTTAAGTCTGATTTCAATCTGTTTTTAATTAAAACTTTCAAATTCTTCATAAAGTTCATTATGAATAGCATTCACTGCTTCTATTAACTTATTTCTTTCAATAACTAATGATAAATTTAGTTCATTATAACTTTGAGAAATTGCTTTAACAAATATTTCTTTTTTCCCCAATGCGTTAAAAATTTTAGTTTTTGTATTTGTATCAAGAATTTTTAGACCACTTATGTTTATTACAGCAACCTGTTCCCATTTCAATTGAAAAAATTCCGAGAAAAATTTTGAATTTTTTAAAGCAGTTATTGCTTTCTTAGAGTCCTGTTCACTTACAATAAATGATGTGCTTACTTCAGATGAACTTTGAGCTACAAGAGAAACGCTAATTTGATTTTTACTCATAGTTTTAAATATCTTTGCCAAAACGCCAGGTACATCAACCAAGCTTCCAGAACTGACAGTTATTATAGTTGAAAATTCCACAGCAGAAATTCCTTTAATTTGTTCCTTATCAGTAATTTCAGAAATGAGCGTGAAGTTTTTGTCTAAAGGTTTTTCAAAATTTCTTATTTCCAATGGGATCTTATGCTTTTCTATAGCTTCTAAACATTTTGGATGGAGAATTTTAATACCAAAGTTAGCAATATGTTTAGCTTCTTCATAATCTAAATTTTTTATAAGAGAAGCTTTAGGTACAAATCTAGGATTTATCGCTAACAAACCATCAACATCCTTCCACAGAAGAACTTTGATGTTTTTATCATTTCCTACATCATATAAAGATCGTGCAATAATAGTAGCTGTATAATCAGAACCACCCCTACCAAGTGTCGTTATAGACCCTATTTTATTTCTTCCAATAAATCCAGTTAAACAAATAACAATATTTTTATTAGGATTTTCTAGAAGTGGAATTATTAAGTTTTTAATCCGAGAGTTAGTTAAATCATATAAAGGGTATGCGTTATTGAACTCATCATTAGTTATAATTAAATTATTTGTTGGAATATATACTGAATCTATCCCATTACTCAAAAGGTATTGATTTAATATGTACGTAGATATGATTTCACCAAAACTCATAATATAATCTTTATAATAAGATTCTAAACCGAATTCTTTAACATCAGAAAACGTATCCTCTAATTCACTTAATTTATCATCGATCCAATCTCTAGCTTTAATAAAATTTTCAGAATCTTCATTAAAGATCTGTTCAATTATATCCATATGCTTTTTTTCAACTAAAGCTATATTTTTATCAGTGTCTCCTTCGTCTTCTAAGCAATTAGCAATTTTTAAAAGAAGATCTGTAATTCCATTCAGTGCGGATGCAACATAAACTCTTTTGACATCACTATAAATATTTGTAATATTGAGAATTTTTTTAAACGCATTTTTATCTGTTAAACAGGAACCTCCAAATTTCATTACAATAATAGGCATTTTATTCACAATTTTCCTTTAAAATATTTGTTCTTTTACTTATTAAATATTTATATCATTTAATTAGATAAATCTTATTCATTTCTTTCTGTTAAAATAAAACTAAAATCCAATTATTGATTTTCAATTATGATGATTGATCTTCATTTGCACTCAACAGCATCCGATGGTTCAGATACCCCTACCCAGTTAATACGTCAAGCTATTGATTTAAAACTAAAAGCAATTGCTATAACCGACCATGATACGATAGCTGGTGTAGAAGAGTTCCTAAAATATGGAGAATTCGAACAAATTATCCTAATTCCGGGAATAGAGATCTCCATTAGACATGAACCAAAAAGAGAATTAATTAATACTCATATTATAGGGTTAAATATCGATCACACATCAAACAAACTGAATAATATAATAAACGATCAAATTAAAGGAAGATTAGAACAAAAAAAAGCTATTTGCAAACGTTTAAAAGATGAGTTTGGATAAATTATCTCATTTGAAGAGGTAAAAGCAATAGCAGGAAGCCAGGTTGTAGGGCGACCTCATATCGTTGAGATTATGAAAAAAAATAATCCCGAGAAAGTTCAAGGAAAATCTATAAATGAATTATTCAAAATGATCAGTGTTGGTGGTTCTGCTTATGTGGATAGAAAAGTAGAGTTAAACCTTGAGGAATCAATTGAATTAATTAATTCAGTTGGAGGAATCCCCATTTTGGCACATCCTGGAATTTATAATGTTTCTGATTATAAAAAATTAATAGAAACGTGTATTAACTCAGGAATTAAAGGTATTGAAGTGGAATATACGTATGCGAAAAATAGACCATATATTGGTACAGATAAATCCAAATGGGCTCAGAATTATTTTCCTAATTATTTCCAAAAAATTGCTAAACAATATAATCTTATTAAATCAGGAGGATCAGATTATCATGGAATCAAAAAAAATATTATAATGGGAGAAGCTAATGTTCCAGATACTTATTTACAATTTATTCTTTAAAAAAATTATATATTTCAAGAATTAAATAAAATTATTAACTTAGATCTTTTAAAGCTTTTTCTAATTCTAAAATCTTTTCATTGATAGTTTTCTCATATTTCTTGATTTCTTTCATCTTTTCTTCAAAATTTTCTTTGGTAATTTTTTTTTCTAATTCTAGCATCTCCAAATCTACAGTTTTCTTATATAAATCAGATTTTTTTACTTTTAAATCTATCAAGTTTCTTTTAAGATTTTTTAATTGCAAATTATCAACAAGAGAAGGAGGTTGAGAAAATTCCATAGAATCTTGGGTTGATGTCACTGGAATTTTGTTTTCACTGGGTTTCTTCTGTTCTGTTTGGCTAGGAGATAATGTAGGTGTTGGAATCTCTTTAGTTATTATCTTTTCCTCAGATTTTTTATATTGAGTTTGATTTGGAAGAATTTCTCCATCTAAATTCTTCAAATTACTTACATGACCATAGGCAGTTGTTTTTAGTTTGGATTTAGCATCTTTTGGAACAACTCCTATACTCTTTGGTCTAATTTTTACCATAAAATCTTCAGGATTTAATTTTAATAATTCTTTTTTAACTTCATTTAGAGATTTTAAAGATTTATCTTGATCAATTAATATTTTACTAGAATTTATCTGGCTAACCTGCTCAATCTCCTTTTTTATTTGGGTTTTATCATCACTGATTGGAGTTTGAGATATCTCTGATTGAGTTGTGTTAGATTGAATTGGCTGAGGAACTTCTATAGCTTCTATTGAGATTTTTGGTTTTGAATTGATAATCTTTTCTGATGGTTCGGGAGCTTCATAAGTTTTAGATTCTTCCTTAGTAATAGGTTCTTTAGCAACATCTAATTTTTGTTCCGAAACATCTACTCCTTTTATCATCCCAAGAATTTTCTGTGATTTTTCAAAAAATTCTTTTCCAAGAGAATCATCTCCTAATTCAATACATAAAAAACTAATTTTATCAAATAACAATGCAGCTTTCTCAAATTCCGCTGATTCTAATGCTATAGACGCTTCTTCTATTAATTTATCTCTTTCTAATAATGGTTTTAGTAAAGGCGAAACTTCAGCACTCATTTCTAATATATCAGCAATAATTTTAATCATTTTATCTCGATTTTCAGGATCTTTTGCAATCATTGAGTAGGTTTTTAACCCTAAAAATTTTTCAATCTGAGTTGGAGACAAAGCGCCTTCCAAATCTTGTTTATTCCCTATTATAGCAGTATGAGCATGAGGTGCCTGTTCTTTTATTAACTCTAAGAAAAACTTACTTTTATCAACATTTTCTAATGTAGAATCCGTGATTAAAATGACTGCATCACTGCCTTTAATAAAATTATTCCAAAGATAACTAAATTGTTCCTGTCCTGCAAAATCCCATAAATGAAAGTGTAACTTTCCTATTTTAACAGTAGCAATATCACCTGTAATTGTAGGTATATGTTGCATTGGTATCTCCTCTGCTCTTATTAATTTTGTTATAGTTGTTTTGCCAACTCCGGAAAATCCAACTAGAGAAATCTTAGGTCGAAGATTTTTATGGATTGAATCTACCACTGGATCAAAAACTTCAAAAGTTTTATTATCATATTTATCTCCTAGTATCTCTTCAAATAAATTAAGAAAGTCTTTTCTACATCTCAACAGTTCCTTTTTTATATTTACAAATTTATCTGTTAAACCAGAAAGAAATAAAAATATTAATCCTAAATCTTTTCTTGTTATATATGAAACCTTATATTTATAATAATCATGAGATTCAATCCTATCTTCTGCTCTGCCACCTTCATCTTTTATAATCTCTGTAACGTGATAATCTAAGACTTCTTGTTTAAGAGCTTTACCAAAACGTCTAAAATATAAGAGTTCATTATCTTTATATATTAAAATTTGCCTTAATATGTTGTTTCACCAACTCAATATGAAATATTTTTTTCTATATTAGGTTCTATATTAGTATCATAATTATATTGTTTAATTAATGGAAATCTAGTTATTTATATTTTTTTTGTTATTGGTCTAAATTAAAATTTAAAGTTTGATGAAATTGATATGTAAAAATATTGATATCATGGGTATTACAGTGATTTTTTAAGATTTAATTGAAAAACTTACAAAAATGAAAATTAATATTAACTACTATTTGGATAAAAATTGTTTAAAAATGTAAAAATAAAATAAAATTAAAAATTTTGATTACTTTTAATACTACTTTTCCTCTGATTTTAGATTGTAATAGACATCTTCAAGAATTTCAAGGTATTCTATCAATGCTTTATCCGCTATAGATTTTTGTTCATATGAAGTTTTAATGACTCGCAAAAGGTATTTTGGAAATATCAAATCTATATAAAAATCAGACAAAAGAGCATAGTATTCATTCTTCATTTCATCCCTGAAAACAGTAATCATTTGATTATCCCATAGAGATTTTAACGCACCGTACGGATCTATTACACCCTTTACTTTTAGCTTTTCTAATTCTTGTCTTGTTATAATTGAAGTTCTTAATAGTCTTAATGTCAAGTAAACCTGAGGATCACTTAAAATTTTAACAATTTTTAAATTATCTTCACTAGTGGGCTGATAATTCTGAAAAAATTGTTTCACATTTTCCATATACTCTTTTTTAAATTGCGTTGGCAATCCCCGTTTAACAGGATTTTCAATTAATTCTATAGAAGGTACTCTCAGCATAAAAACATCATTAACTAATACAATTAATTCTGAAAGTAATCCTTTCACAGAAATCTGTTTTATAATTCCTTTCTTTATCAAATCGGATAGAATCGCTTCTAAATCGACAAAAGTCTCTGGATATTTGTCTTTAAATAATATAATTAATTCTGATTTACTGATTACCCATACTTCTCTTAAATTTTCTATAATCATCCTTTTAGCTTCATCTTGATAGCTAAATGCTAATATTTCTTCATCACTAAGAGATGGATATATTGATAAACGCTGGAAATAAAACGACATTAGTGTTTTATATGAATCTTCTTCGATGTTTTCTAAAAGCCCTCGTAGTACATCAGACATTCCTCCTTCATAAAGATCTGGATCATCTTCTAAATCCAAAATTAAAAGAAGATAATAACCTTGTTCAGGTCCCGTATAATAAGATACAATATTCAAGGGACCAGCAGTTAATGTTATTATCCCTTTTTCACCACTATATTCGTGTGTACTATATATTTGCATACACGTTTTTTCTGAAATTATAGTCTCTTCTGGATGCTTAGCTAACATTTCTGTTCCAACCCTTTCATCCCATTTCATCAATACTAATCCAATTGGCTTTAATTCATGAATTTTTCCTATTTGACTAGCTCTTTTCCACAGTTTTTCAGATTTAGTTTTTTCAATTTTTGTATTTAATATTTCTGCCAAAGAAAGACCAAGTTTATTCCATTTATAATTTACTCTCTCCACAATAAAAGCTTCTTTGTTACGGTACAATAAAGATTCATCTACTGTTTTGCTCCTTTTAATATCTTTTTTAATTTTTCTTACTTTTCTTACAAAAGCGGGTATTTTAGCATAATGATAAATTCTATATCCTGCTATACTTCCAACTAACGCAACAATTGCAGATAATACTAATAAAAAATAAAATTTTGGAATCCCTGGAAAGATCTGCTCCATTTCAACGACAATAATAATATCGATTTCTATAGAGATATAATCTTCTTTCGTGATATTTATAATTCCTGCGAGTGTATTAGATGCAAAAAAGGCATCTATATTATAAGTAGGAAACGTAAGTGTGTACGTACCATTCCCACTATGTGCAAAATTGTAGATATTGCCACTGATTGTCAATATTATTGTGGCGTTATCTAATCTAATATCTCCTTTAGTAGGATCAGTTAAAACTAATTGGATAGGAACGGGTTTGCCTTTTACTACGCGCGTTTTCCGATTTTGAAAATTATCACCTAGAATAGGATCACCAATCTCTCTTTTTTTAATGGTTAAGATAATCATTGCATTCTTACGGTCATAATTATCTTTATCTAGAGCAACAATCAAAAATATTCCCCTATAGCTCTTGTTTCGGTGTCGAAATCCAAGATATAAGTATTATCTATATCAGAAATTATATTTCCTTGACCATTATCAATTACATTACCAGCTTGATCATAGTATTCCCAAATATAATATTGAATCTTTAAGTTTGCAATTTTAGTTCCTTTTATCGTATCTGTATAAACAAAGACAAAGTTTGCCGCATCCTTCACATGAATACTATCGATTTTTCTGAAAAATTCAGAAGACCCATTTAGCAGTGTAGGACGATTTAAAACGATCAAATTAAAATCTTTTTTAGTAGTGGTATAATGGTCTTTATGGAATGTAAATCTTACAGTATACTCATCAGCATCAAATAAAGATGTGTCAATTGTTTTTATGTAATATCCTAAATCTTGATTGTATTGAACTGACCCATAAATGGAAGGAGCTTCCACAATAGCATAAGATAAAGAACCTATAACTTCATAAGATACAGTTCGTAAATATTGAATTGAAAGGATTAGAGTAAAATTCACAGGGAAAGATGTTTCGATAATTGCCTGTAAGATTTGATCTTTACTGAACCCTGCTAATGCAAAAGCACCTGTTCCTTGGTTATAATCAGAAATACTATATTTTAATGCTCCGATGGTAATATTCATAGCTAACTCTGAGGGAAAATAATAATTTGACCCACTTCTTATACTTTGAACCCACAACATAGCTTCATTTTCAGTCCAACTACTCTCAACAACGCTTACTTGAAATATTCCTCCATTATTAATTCCGTGTTCAGTTTTCGTGTAATTAAATGCCCCTAAGAGTTCATTCTTATAAAAATCTTGGATATATTCAACTTTTATAATGGCATTAAAGATGATTTCAGGATCACTTTCCACTACAAATAAAAATTGATTACCTATCGGATAAATTACTCTGTCATCTATGGTTAATGAGCCTGTTCCGTTCGAATAGCCATGATCTAATGAGTATTTAAAGCCTTCAGCTGTACTAATATTCAGTTTTGTTAAGATTGATAAATCCACAGGATTCTAATTAGAGGTATTATAACACTCAAATATCTCGAAAGTTACACTATTGATTGTCCATCCTTCCACTTCAGTTAAAAGGGAAATTTCACTGCTGACATTAAATTTTGAATATTGGACATTAATCGAATCCCTTATAAAATATGCATCAGCAATAACATCAACGGTATTATTAAATGAACCATCAATTTCAAACTGGAAACTATTATTGTATGTCTGACTGGCTTTATTTAAATTTAATGTAATTCCTGTCCATGTGCCTCCAAAATAATCCCATCCACTATGATTAGAACTATGAAAAATATAAAAATTTCCAAAAGGATCTCCAATGGTAATGTTTATCTTAGATACATTAAGAACATTCCAAGAAATATTGTAAATATTAAACACTATCTTAGATATATTCCAATGATTTTCTATATCAGAAATTAAGAATTCAAACTTATGATCGATATTTTGGAAGAGTAGATTTTCTAATGTAAGAGTTTCAGAATTACGCCCATAAGAATTTAATGTCATATTAACAGGGTCTAACCAATATACTGAGGTATCTGAATCATCATTATTCGATTGATTTAATTCTAATTCGTTATCCAAAATATTCAACTGAAGAATTAAATCAGAAGGGATAATATAGCCTGATTTGTAAGCCGATATTATGATTACATAACTTTCTGCACTATCAAGTTGTTTAGTATTTATTTCTATGAAGTGTCTTCCTTCATTGCCGTTTTCTTTTGAAAATATTCCTGATTTTATAGAAATACCTCTCAATAACATCGTATATGTCATGGAGTCTGCATAAGTAGGGCCTAAAAGAGATTCATAGCCCGCTTCCACTTTACTTACATTAAATAAAGTCCGTAGCTTCAACAAGGTTCCCCACTCTACTTCGATATAATCTGTGGGATTTAGTGACAATAATTCTGTGTGAAAATTGCTCAACCCAAATATTTCAACTCTAAATTCAAAAGAAACCTTATTTATTAACGTGAAACTAAAATTATACACCTCCGCTGGACCATTAACTGATTGATTAAATTTTCTATTTATTCCAAAAAATTCAATTTGAACGCAGTAATCCCCACCTATCTGAAACGAGGTTAACCATCTTAACGTTGCTTTACCATCTAAATCAGTAGTTAAATTTACAATACTAAGTCCTAAAGGATCATTAAGGTTGATTTTGAGTTTAACTCCACTCACTGGAGTTGGGGGATCAAAGGCCAATATTGTAAACTCTACGGTAGTTAAATTTACTTGAACTTGAATAGTTTCATTAATCGTAGTGATATATCCTGAAGTAAGTTTAACAGTAGGGGGATTATAAATCGCATTGTCATAATATATGGTGTAATTATAAGTGGAGGGGGGTGCAGCAACCCACCAAAATTTCGTATGCCCACTAGGATCGATTACACACTTTTTAATTAAGTGGGTAGCATTACCTACTATTATCCAACCTGATTCAATGAGTTCATTATCAATATCTATTACTTCAAAGAAATAAGTATTTACATTACAAATTAAATTGACAATTTGAAATGCTTGATCAAGTAATATTCCTTGAGATGTGAAATTTATAAGTTCGGTAATAGTTGCGATATTTGAACTAATTGTTGCTGTAAAATTATATATTCCCTCGATAACGTTTGTAAAACTTACACTACCATTAATATCAGTGATATCTTGTTCTATTAATTCAGTATTTTGATACATCGAAATAGTTACATTAGGAAGAAAATTACCATATAAATCTACCGCATTAATTTGAGCATCTATGTATATTGCAGGTTTCATACTTTGTTCTGATCCTACAGAATAAAAAGAAGAAGGATTGTATTGATTGTTATACTCAGTTGTAATCCAACCATTTGAACGTGCGATATTAGAAACACGCACTTCATCGATAATTCCATCAAACCAAGCGGCAGAATCATCAGATCTTCTCGCAATACGCAGAGGTAATGGAGGATCATACATCGATGGTGGAACGCCTGCTGTTATCATCGCCACTTCTGTACCATTAATAAAGAATTTTGAATAATCATTTGGTTTAAAAATTC
>Ga0209427_10003481_pt1 | contig 18454 bp, 21 predicted proteins | sample DeeMarSWOR136_30_FD_187465 | JGI IMG/M metagenome (GOLD analysis project Ga0209427, IMG submission 187465) | Marine sediment microbial communities from White Oak River estuary, North Carolina - WOR-1-36_30 (SPAdes) (version 2) | ecosystem: Environmental > Aquatic > Marine > Intertidal zone >...
CAAAATTCTATTTGGAGGTAAATAAATGGCTTATGAATTCACCAATTCAAAAGGGGTTAAGTATTATCTCCATTTCAAGGACGTGAATTTAAAAGGAGGGCGGAAACAGAGGATTTATTTCTTTGCTCGTGACGTCAGGCCAGGGTCACTGGATAGCGTCCCTGCCGGTTACAAGGTCGTCGAGACCCAGAGAACCGGTATGCCCATCCTGAAAAAGGCATAGTCTGAGCCTCTGATTTCTTTTCACGATTGAAAAGCTGAAACGTGAGGGCGATCCTTTTCCTCCAAAGGATTGCCCTCCTTACTCAGTCCAGCCAAATCCTTAGTCTATAAGTTGCGCTCGATCTCTGCATTCGATTCCTGTTCTGAGAATTTGGCTGGGACCATGAATACAGGATTGCCAAGGATTTTGAAGCCATCCTCGTCTAATTACCTTAAGATGCTCAAAGGAGGTTCGCGGTGAAAAGAATGGTCAAACTGACTGCTCTAGCCCTTTTTTTCTTGAGTGCGACTGTTTATCCTTCCTTGGTCCAGGGGCAGACTTCGGAATCGCCTGAGGGAGACGTCATGGATTATGCGCCTGCCTCAGATGATGTTCTCGGTCTGACTCCTGAACAGAAAGCCAAGCTGGAGGAATTCAGGAAAGCGAGACGGGAAGAGCAAAGAGCTCATCTGGATAAAATGCGGAAGTTGAGACAGGAGATGAGAGATCTGATGCAGGATCCCGAGTCCAACGAGAAGGGCATCCTCGATCTGTATGAGCAGATGTCGAGACTCCGGGCCGAGCAATTCAGGACTTCACTCCGGGATAGAAGTGAATTCAGGAAGATCCTAAATCCTGAGCAGCTGGAAAAGCTGGATCAGCTCAAGAGCAGAATGAGAGAGAGAGGAAAGGCCATGAGAGGTCGGTTCTTTGGCCCCAGAGGAATGATGGGGCATGCTCGTTTTCCTCGTCAGGGCAGGATGAGCCGTTTCAGAGGAATGAGCGGTCCTTTTAGAGCCCTCCCGCTCAGGCACTGGTGGTGGCGCTGGCGCTGGTAACAGGGGGAAAGTCAAAGGTCTGCAGCCGATAGACTAAAAGTCAGGAAGGCCCGATCCTTGATGGAGCTTTTTTTATTGTGACGCTCCCGAGACGAAACTTTGCTTCCTCGCAAATAATGAGAAATAGAAGTTTTCCCACAGGGAGCATTCCCGCTGGAGACATCCCCGATTGCAGGAACAACAAGCCTGATCCGGACAAATAATACCTGACCCCGTAAGACGTCATTTGTCCTGTTTCCAGGACAGTGTTCGGGCTGTTGACTTCCTCCTCTCCAGGGAAACTGGGAGTTGGCATATTTCTTGCCATATTGGTAATGGAAGAGGAGGTACCATGAAAAGGCTATGCGTCTTGATAGGGTGTTTGGGATTACTGGCTTCCTTTGCCTTATCTTCAGAAGAAGAAGCGTACAGCTATAGTTATGCCCGTCTGAGCTATGTCAGGGGAGATGTGTTCATCGAAAGAGCTGAAGATTTGGGCTATGAGGAAGGTGTGGTCAACCTCCCTCTTGTTGAGGGTGACAAGCTCGGCACCAAAGAAGGCCGGGCAGAGATTCATTTTGGCCGAAAGAACTACCTCCGTCTGGACAGTTTCACGCATATCGACTTTGTCCAGCTCCCGAAAAGAGGAGACGACAGCACAAAGCTCCATCTGCTCTCCGGGAGCGTCTTCTTAAGAGTAAGCTACCTTGACCAAGAAATACGGTTTGAAGTCCATACTCCTGATGCTTCGTTCTATGTCACAGAAGAAGGGCTCTACCGCTTTGATGTCAGAGAGAACAGGGAGACCGAGCTCTTTGTCTATCGAGGATCCATCGAAGCGGCGGGAGAAGAAGGTTCTCTTCTAGTGGAAAGCGAAGAGAAGCTGGTTGTCTCCAACGGCTATTTTGCCACTGATCCTGAAGATTTCTACGGCCGCCTGGACGACAGCTTTTCCGAGTGGAATGAAGAGAGGGATGAACTCCATTTTCGTTCCGCAGGTCAGTCTTATCTTCCTTCTGAGCTTAATGAATATGAAAATGAGCTGGCGGATAACGGACGCTGGGTGTATGAACGACCTTACGGGTATGTCTGGATTCCTTATGTCGTCCATCATGAATGGGTTCCCTATTATTATGGACGGTGGCGCTGGTATCCGTTTATCGGTTGGACCTGGGTATCCTATGAGCCATGGGGATGGTGCACCTATCACTACGGAAGATGGCACTGGAGATTAGGGCTGGGTTGGTACTGGATACCGGCTCGAGTCTGGGGTCCGGCCTGGGTCCACTGGTGCTGGGGCTATGATTATATCGGGTGGTGTCCTTTAAGCTACTACGGGCATCCGGTGGTTGTGGTCAACAACTACTTCTATGGACGTTACTCTGGCCGCACTTATCCCGCCAATTCCCGCGCACTGGTAGTTATCCGCAAGGATCAGCTGCAGGCCCCTCGAATCTCGCGAGCCGCTTTAAGAGGAGATGAGGTCAGACGTATCGGCAAATTATCGCTTTCTGCAGGACAGCCCTCTGCCAGACCTCGTGTTTCCAAGTCATCTCTGCAGAGCACGGCTGCAGCCCGGGCTCTCTCCAGAACCAACCTGCGGAGCGTGAAGAAGAGCTATGCATCGGATAAGGCCCTTTCGGTGTCACGCTTGAGGTCCACCAACTCCAGCGGTGCCTCCAGAGCCATTCGCAAGGATTCTTCATCAATGAGGAGAGAAGGCCTGAGCGAAGTGCCGGCGAGGATCTCCGGGATAAAGAATTACTCGCGAAGCTCGACCAGAGATTCATCCAAGTCGTCTCTGCAAAGACCCGAAGCCTCTGCCCGGAGCTCGTCCGGAGTTTCGAGAAGCCTTCGTTCAGAGCCTGGCCCAAGGACTTATCCTTCAAGGCTGAGTCGTTCGGCTTCTGGCTCAAAAGCGGCATCTTCTTCTCAGGGAAAAAGGTCTTTATCTTCAAGCAAGACCAAACCTCGAGCCGAAAGGTCAGCTTCTTCCAGCTCGTCATCTTCGAGATCGAGCGCGGATAGCCGGTCTCGAATAAAGCGCTATTCCAGCTCCTATCCTTCACAACCCTCAACTTTAAGAAGGCCATCCAGCTCCAAGACAAAAGGCTCTTCGGCCGGCAGGCAATCTTCCAGCTCTTATCCATCTCTCCGTTCTTTGACGAGAAGAAATGCTGGTTCCAGCTCTGCAAGAGCAGGAAGCTCAAGTTATTCCGGATCGAGGCCGACTATCAGCCGGAGATCGCCCAGCAGTCCTCCCTCTGTCCCCTCCCGCTCTTCCTCAAGGTCTGTTTCATCTTCCCGCCGGAGTTCCGGGTCACCGGCCAGGGTCTCCTCCCCGGGCAGCAGGAGCTCTTCGTCAGCGAGAGTGAGCCGCTCCTCGGGCCGGAGCTCCTCTTCGAGCTCTTCATCAGGAAGATCGGTCAGAAAGAAATAATCCGGAGCATAATTCAGTAAGAAGCTGCTCATACCTCTTGGGGGGGAACATTCTTCTTTACTTTTATTCTGTCCAGTGGTATAAAATATTTTAACCCTCAATTTAAAATGTATGTCTTATGGGCTTGGAAGGGAGATGAATTTTAGTGCCCCAATGACCACCTGTCTCTTGAATGACTACGTTAGGGAGGTATGAGTTATGGCTTTAAAGATAGGATGCCCAACCGGAGAAAAAAGCAATTTAGAGAAATTCAATCGAGTTCTGTGGCTGAGTATGCTTATGCTCCTCCTCGTTATCTCGGGAAATTTGGCCTGTAAAAAAGAGGCTGTCGAGGAACAGGCGAAGACAGAGGACGTTATCAATTTTGAAGGCGTGGCCAAGGTTGGTTTCGGCAAGTATTTGTACATTCCCGAAGCCAGAGGATTCGACATCGTCATCCAGGGTCAAGTGGATTCAGGCGATGCCAGTGTGCTTGTGGATAAAGAAGTGAGAGGCAAGGGAGAATTTTCTCCTGACCGGCCATCCATATTGGTGGCAGACAGTATCGAAGTTAAAGAGTCAGGCAGAAATTGGAGAAATGTTTTCACCAGAACCGAAGAAGTTGTCCTTGATGATTATTTTGACGTGAAAACCAGAGATGAATTTGAGGAGTTGAAGGAGATCTCGTATGATAAAAAAGAGAGCTGGGAAGGAAAAGAGAAAGGCAAAGTCTACGGCAGGCTGGAAACCAGGACAGTGACAGAGGGCGAAGAGACGAAGGAAGTCTACAGGATAATTGTCCTGGATGAAGAGAATAAAGAAGTCGGGAAAGTCATCGTCGACAGCATCTCAGAATCAGCTATGTATTACGCGAAGAAGTTGAGGTTGTTTGATAAAATGTGGTTTTATGTCACCATAAAAGAAACAGTACCCTGGAGGACCAGGGTGGCTACTTCCGAGCTCTTTCACGCTGATGTCTTTTTTTCAGGCCTTTTCTGATTATCTGAAGCCTTAAAACATATCCTCAAAGAGTTGTTTGTCTTTCCCAATTGTCTAAATACACAGGACAAAACAAGAAGAAGGGCAGGGGGCTTACTGCATTTCACTTTACTCTCGGCTCAGGTAAAACTGAGGCGACAATTGGCAGATAGCTTATGCTTTCGGATGCTCTTGAGAGCACGCCGCAGTATCTAAGTTGATGATCTTAAAAGGAGGTATCGAGATATGAAATCGATTCACGGAAGGATTCTTATTTTCGGTCTCTTGTTTGTTTTCGTACTGTCTTTCTCGGCTTTATTCAGTCAGGAAAAGCTGAGTCCTGAAAAAGTCCTGGGAGAATGGAATGTGGAAATTGATGCTGGTGGAGAATATTATTATTTGAACATGACTATTGAAAAAGCGAACGGAGGTTTGAAAGGAACGATAAGCGAAGAATCGGGCTATTTCCAGAACCTGGCACTCTCGAATATCAGCTTTGATGGCGCGATATTAAAATTTGAATTCACCGCCCCCACTCCTCCCGATGATTACGAGCGGGTGGTAAAAGCGGAATTCAAGGTTGGCGAGAACAGGCTCGAGGGATACATGACCGCTGAAGACCTGAACCTGACCGTATCCGCTGCGGCCACAAGAAAAAAATAAATAAAAAAGGGATTCCCCTATCGTTTCTTTTTTTGTTTTTTGTTCGCTTCGCTCTGTAAATTTTTTTCCAGATCAGGATGCTTGAGATGAAAATCCGTGGCATCCTGAAAGGCCTTGGCCACACGCAGTGTTTTAGCTTCATCGAATAGATCCCCGATAAAAGAGATGCCGGTCGGGCTTCCGTTCTCATTGAATCCATCAGGAACGATCACTGCCGGATGTCCGGTAAGGTTGGTCAACAGCAGGTTAGCGCCTCCGCTGGGGGCGATATAGACGTCTATTGTCTTCATCTTTTCTGCCATTTGTTGCATGAGGAGGGTTCTGAGGCGGTTGGCCTGGATGTATTCCACTGCCGGAATCAGCCTTGCCAGCCGAAAGGAATTCGGCCAGGCCCCTCTTGTCTGTCTGACCAGAAGGAGATCCCTGTTGTTTCGGGTGAGTTCGTCGAAGGCGGCAGCCGCTTCCGCATTGAGGATAATGGTAAGGTTGTAGACGGGAAAATCAGGGATTTCGAAGGGCACGAGCTCGACTCCGAGAGAGCGGAGGACATCAAGGGCAGCTTCGTCATTTTCTTTGTTCCTGTAATCTTTTTCAAATTCCTGTTTCAGGTAGCCGACTCGTATTTCCTTCAGGTCAAGAGAAGGATCCCAGTTAAAGGGAAGGTCGACCACGGTTATATCTTTTTCGTCAGGACCGTGTAAGGCTTGGAACACCAGCGCGCAGTCCTCGACCGTTCGACAGATAGGGCCGATCTTATCCATACTCCAGCTCAAGGCCATCGCCCCATGGCGGCTCACTCGACCAAAGGTGGGACGCAGGCCGGTCACTCCGCAGCGAGTGCAGGGAGAGAGTATTGACCCCCAGGTTTCCGTGCCGATGGAGAACCCTACCAGACCCGCCGCAGTGGCGGCGGCTGAGCCGGCAGAAGAGCCGCTCGAGCCCTCTTCAAGATTCCAAGGGTTCCGGGTTCTTCCCCCGAACCAGACATCTCCCATAGCCAGAGCGCCCATGGTCAGCTTGGCCACCAGGACCGCTCCTGCCTCCTCGAGCCTTCTGACGACCGTGGCGTCTTCATCAAAAACTTGCTCCTTATAGGGCATGGCTCCCCAGGTGGTCTTGGTTCCCTTGGTGGAGAGCAGGTCTTTGGCTCCCCAGGGGATGCCATGAAGGGGCCCTCTGTATTTGCCCTCAGCGATTTCCCTGTCCGCTCGCCTGGCCTGCTCTAGGGCCAGCTCTTCGGTGAGGGTGATGACGCATTCCAGTCGCGGGCCGTATTTTTTCAAACGGTCAAGGTAAAGATTGGTCAGTTGAGTAGAAGTGATCTTGCGGGATTTGATCAGTTGAGCGAGTGCTGTTAGCGGATAGAAGGCTAGATCTTCGATATTTTCAGGGACCTGAACATCAGCTGGCTTGGTGAACGTGAAAGGCTTGCTCTTCCTCTCGAAATCCATCCCGGGAACAACAGGATCGAAGACCAGGGCCGGAGAGACACTGTTCTCCAGAGTGGTGTTTCTATTTTCCTGGTATCTTTGGGAATTTCTTCGGACCCCATTCAGCATCATTCTTCGCTCTTTGGGGGTGAACCGGAGAGCAGCTGTCTTTTCTGCAGCAGCGATATCCGTTGTCGTGATCTTCTTTCCCTTTAAGTAATACAGCGCAAAAGCCCCACCGAAAACCAGTACAAGCAGGAGGGCGACCAGGATAACGGCCGGCACTGTCGAGAATCCCTGTTTACCCTTGAAATTTTCCATTTGATTATCTCCTCTTTGGTCTTGGATTTATTGATGAGATCTCTTGAGATATCTGTCTCTGTTGTCGGCCAAAAGGGGAATCTAGCGGACTAATTCGATCATCCGTGCCAGCTCTTCAACCAGTTTATCTGCACTGCCCATGAAGCCAACGTTCTTGAAGCGGATCCTGCCTTGCTTATCGATGATAAACTTTGTGGGGATGCCTTCGACTTCATAGGCTTGGATGACTTTGTTCTCCGTATCCAGGAGAACATGGAAAGGATAGTTGTGCTGAGCGATGAAGTCAGAGGCGTTCTTTTTCCAGTCCTTTACTCTTTCCCAGGAATTGATGAACAGGAATTCGACGGTTTTATCATCTTTATATTTTTCCACAGCCAGCTTCATTCCCGGGAACGATGCCAGGCAAGGACCACACCAGGTTGCCCAAAAATCAAGGATGACGATTTTTCCCCTCAGGGCGACAAGATTGACGGAATTCCCTGCCAGGTCCTGGAGAGTAAAATCCGGCGCTGGGGAGGAGATCATCTTCTCTTTCAGCTCAGCCGCTATCTTTTTCTCTGCGGTTTTCTCCAGCTCTTGAAGCCTTTGGGAAGCCTCTTCCAGGCCTCCGGTGTGGAGGGCAATAGCTTTTTTGAACAGGTCTTTTATCTTGGCAGTGCTGTTTCCATCCTTTATGAATTTTTCTATCTCCGCCACGGCTTTTTCGGAGGAACCGGCCTTGACCAGTGCTTCGGCATAGCGTTCATTGACATCGAGATTTTGCCTTTCTGTGAGCTGAACAGCTTCCTCAAAAACGGGAAGAGCCTCCTTGGCTCTGTCCAGCTTGAGAAGGATAAAGCCGTAAGTGTCCAACGCCATTCCTAGACCCATCTCGACCTGTTCCTGCCATTCTCTCTCCGTGACATAGGCGGGTTTGCCGCTTTGAGGCTCAGCTTTTGTCTTGCGGGCCAGTTCTATTCCTTTTTGGGCAAAATCTGCAGCCAGCTCCAGTTCCACATCGTTTTCCGCCATTCCCCAGGCTAAGTTGTTGTAAAGGCTCCAGTTCACATCGTCGGGATGTTTTCCAAGGTAATCCTTGATTTTTGCGTACTGCCCTTGATCCCGGTAGGCAAAACAGATGTACATCCGCATCGCTGGTATCAATTCGCTTCCCGGGAAATCTTTTTTAAATCCGTCGAGGAGGGTGAGTTTTTCGTCCACATCCTGAGCCCTGTAGAATTCTCTGAACCTCTCGTTCTGGACAAGAGTTCCTTTTGGATATCTTTCCCGGATGACACGGATCGTCTGTTCAGCCTTTTCTGCTTGCTTTATCCTCGTGTACCCGTTAGCCATGGCTAAGAGCTCTTCTTCGGTCTGGTCATCCCTGCCGGCCAATTCATCCAGCTCCTTCTGAATGGCTTCAATCTTTCCTTCCCTGTTGAGCGCAGCTAAGATATCCAGATAGGGAGTGATGTATTCCTTTTTCAGCTCAGGATGGGCCTTGAACTCTTCCTCGAAGTAGGAAAAGGCCAATTCCGGATCGCTCTCCAGGTTGAGCAAAGCCCTGCCCCAGGTCACCAGAGCTTCTGCCAGTCCAGCCCGACCTCCGGGGATTTGATCTCCGCGTTTGTCGAAGAGAGGGATGATATAGCCGTAATTATCGTTGTTGTCCGTATCCTGATTGTTCACGAATTTTATGACTATTCCTCGGCTTTTCTCATCAGTGGAAAGAGAAGCTGTCCAGGATTTTCCCTCCTTTGTCATCGGGTAGTCCCTGGCATCCGGGTATCCCTTGGTGTACGAATAAGCCATGAGAAAGACCTCGGCAGCATCTTCCAGTTTCGTGCCGGCCGGATTATAGCGGATAATAAGCTCTTCCCCCGGAGAAGGTTTTTCGGGGGAAAAGGAAAACCTTCCGGCCGGTTCCTTGGCGCAGAAGCTGAAGCATAAAAGGCCTGTGCCTAAAAGAATCGATAATGCTTTTTTCATGGTCTGTCTCCTCGATCGGTCGTGTTTATTAGACCAGAATTCTGGGGCGGACGTCAAACGCAGCCTTTTTCGACGAACGCTCAATTCTTATCCCTTTTTCTTTTTTGGCGGGAAAAAAAGAAGTAGACGGCCAGTCCTGCCCCGACAGAAGCGAGGAGCCAGGCGATTTTCAGCTGGTTGCTCTCAAAGTTCAGGAACAGGTTGGCGATGATTCCGGTGGAAATCAGGAACATGGCTGAGAGGAGCGCGGTGATAAGAGGCAGGAAAAAGATCTGAAGGCATCCTGGTTTCTGCTCCTCTTCATCCGCCTTTTCTCCCCGTGTGTTTTCCTCCGGCATCCGCGGGCTCCAGTACTCTTTCCCGCACTGGGGACATAGGGTCTCTGTCTCGGGGATTTGACTGTCGCAGTAAGGACAGAATTTCATGGCTTTCAGAGCTTATACCACAGGGAAAAACCTGTGTCAAAAGCTTCAGGGTGTTGAGTTTGGGCCTTTTTTTTGCTATATACTATCCTTTTCAAGGAGGCTCGAGGTCATATGATACGCTGTGTGATATCAGATATGGGAAAAGTGATCCTGCATTTCGACAGGGGTATTTTTTATGAAAAGATCGCCGGATTCTGCCCCTATTCCAAGGATGAAGTGAAAGAATTGACCCTCAAAAATTTTGACATTGTCGTATCATTCAACGAAGGGACCATATCTCCGGAGGAGTTCTACCGCCAGGTCATCTCAAAGTTGAAAGCCCAGATCGGGTACGATGAGTTTTACGCGATCTACAGCGACGTCTTCTTTCTGAATTCTCCTGTTTTGGGCATCCTGAAGAGGCTGAAGGGGAGATATAGACTTATCCTGCTTTCCAACACGGATGTGATGCACTTCACCTTCATCAAGAAAAAATTTCCAGAGATCCTGATCTTTGACGATTATGTTCTTTCCTATGAAGTCGGTGCGATGAAGCCCGATCCCCGGATTTATGAAGAGGCTTTGAGGAGAACGGGTTTTAAGCCGGAAGAATGCCTGTTCATCGACGACATGGAAGAGAATATCAAAGGTGCCCAGAAACTGGGGATAAACTTCATCCTCATGGAGCCCCGCACCGACCTCGAGGCCGCTCTCCGCGGTTTGAACGTTTTGTTGTAGCTTTTTTCGGGGGGGATTGAAGCCAAGATTTTCTTCTTGTTTTTGTCTAATCAATAGGAGGAAAAAATGGAAAAGGACAGAATCTCTGTTGCAGCGGTGGCTCTGGCTTTTTTCTTGGCCGGCGGTCTCATGGCGGGAAATCCGGAATATTCAAAGCCGGAACTGGAGAAGGCCGAAGGACTGAGAAAGGAGATCAGGCTGCTCAATCTCATCAATGGATTGGAACCCAATCAGGACCAGATGGAGATAATCCTGGCAAGCGCCAGAAAGAGCAAAAGGTTGAGGGAGGAGTTTGAAAACACCCTCATTCTCCGTAAGGAAGAGATGGAAGCAGCCCTGGAAGAGATCAGGAGCTGTCTCAATGAGAACCGGGAGCTGCCTCCTTCCACGGTCCAGAATTACCATCGTCTGGATAGAGAGTTGAGAGAAATACGGGCACAAGTCGAGGAAAGAATAAAGAGCCTGGCGCAAAACATAGAGGAGTGTCTTGAACCTCATCAGCTTCACCAGCTTCAGGAATTCGTTCCCTGCATCATACCCCCCAAAGGTGAGAAGAGGATCGGCCAGGCCGGGGACAACAAAGGCTTGACCAGGAGCCTGGAGAGGGTCAGGCGTATTCCTGAAAGCCTGTACCGGACGAGAAAAGAGGAAATTGTCTGGAGGTCTCTTGAGGGGCTGAAGCTCCATGCGCCTCCTTTTGCTGATATCGATGAGGAGGAGATGGAAAGGCACGTCGAATCCATCTACGATGAGGCGAGGAGCCTTGACGGTGCCGAGTTTGAAATACAGAAGGAGCGGCTGGCGGAAAAGATGATCTCTCCTTTCAAGCCCCAAATTCCAGCCGCAAATCTTGCCCGGAAAATCTGGAATTTCCTTCTTGCCCCGGAAGTCATCCCCATCCTGGAAGAGAGGGTAGAGAGGGGAGACCCGGCTCCTAACCAGAAGAAACTTTTATAAAGGCCCTGCGGCTTCTCGGTCCGTCGAATTCACAAAAGAAAATTCCCTGCCAGGTCCCCAGTTTGAGCCCGCCTTCCTCGATAAAAACCTGGACTGAAGAGCCCACCAGGCAGGCTTTGACATGGGCGGGGGAGTTGCCCTCGGAATGTCGGAAGGGAAGATTGTCGGGGACGATTTTCCTCAGAGTCATCAGGATGTCCTCTTTAACAGAGGGGTCGGCGTTTTCGTTGATGGTAACTCCGGCCGTGGTATGAGGCACGAAGACTGTGCAGACCCCGTTTCGTATTCCTGAGGAAGAGACCTCCTCTTTCACCCTACCGGTTATATCCACCAGCTCTTCCCTGGACTGAGTTCTGATTTCGATCGCTTTCATTTTTAAAAGCTTATCATATTCTCGAGGAGAGCTGCACTCCCTTTTTTCATCCTTTCTGCTGATTAGGAGGAGTTTTTCCCAGGATATCGAGCAGATAAGGCGAAAAAAGAGAAAAATTTAGAAAAAACTCTTGACAAACAGGGCAAATAGTTATAATTTAAGCGACGCGGATACAACATTTAGTATTTAATACCAAAAAATATACTACATATGGATGTTCATTCCGTGTTTTTCTTTTTTCTTCAGAGGAAGAGGGCATTCCTCGACTCCTTTTCCTTTGGATAAGGGGATAGAAGAGACAGTTTAAGCTTTGTTCATATAAACGGGAAAGGAGGCATTGCATGCAGAGAGTCATTTCAAGGATCAAGAAAAGAGACGGCACTGTCACCGATTTTGTCCAGGGTAAGATCACCAACGCGGTCTACAGAGCCATGGAATCTCACGGCCTCGTGGATAACGGCGCAGCTAAATCGGTTTCTGATATCGTGACTTTCGTGCTGGAAGACAAATTCGGCGGCTACACCGTCCCCTCGGTAGAACAGATCCAGGACATCGTGGAGATGGTCCTGATGAAACAGGGTTACCACGAGGTGGCCAAATCCTACATCCTCTACCGCGAGAAACACAAAGAGATTAGGGAAGCCAAAGAGACGGGAATCAACCTGACCAGGCTGATCAAGGATTACCTCAACGATGTGGATTGGAAAGTCAAAGAGAACAGCAACGAGGGCGTGGTCAGTTTTTCCGGGCTGAATGCCAGGGTTTCAGGAGAGGTTCTTTCCAATTTCGCCCTGAACCAGCTCTACTCGGATAAAGTCAAGAGGGCCCACGCGGAGGGCGTTTATCATATCCATGACCTCTCTTACCCGATCGTGGGCTACTGTGCGGGTTGGTCCATGGAAAACCTATTGAGAAAGGGATTTGGCCATGTGCCCAATCAGGTCCACTCTTTTCCCGCCAAGCACCTGGAGACGGCGACTCTGCATATGGTGAACTTTATCGGCACCATGCAGGGAGAATTTGCGGGCGCCCAGGCGTTCTCCAGCGTCGATACCTTCCTGGCACCTTTTGTCAGGTCTGACAAGCTTGATTATGAAAAGGTCAAGCAGGATATCCAGAAGCTCATCTTCGGGTTGAATGTGCCTTCCCGCTGGGGATGGCAGACGCCTTTCTCCAACCTGACCTTTGACTGGACGGTCCCCGGGGACATGAAGGATAAACGCGCTATTATTGGAGGAGAGGAGCAGGATTCGACTTACGGCGACTACCAGGAAGAGATGGACATGATCAACCGCGCTTTCCTGGAGTTGATGTACGAGGGAGACCAGAAGGGGCGTGTCTTCACCTTCCCCATACCCACTTATAACCTCACCCGGGATTTTGACTGGGATTCCCCGAATGCGAACCTTCTCTTCAAAGTGACAGCCAAGTACGGAATCCCCTATTTCCAGAATTATATCGGTACGGACATGGACCCCGGCGATATCCGGGCTATGTGCTGCCGCTTGAACCTGGACCAGCGGGAGCTTTTGAAGAGACCGGGCAACATGTGGGGTCCTGGTGATTCTACGGGCTCAGTCGGAGTCGTCACCATCAACTTCAACAGGATCGGGTATGAGGCGAACAGCCGGGAGGAATTCTTCACCAAGTTGAATAATGTCATGGTCCTGGCCAAGGAAGCCCTGGAAACCAAGAAAGAGGTCGTCAACAACATGCTGGCCAAAGGGCTGATGCCTTACACTCTGGTCTATCTTGGTCATTTTGACAACCATTTCTCCACTATCGGCCTCTGCGGAATGAACGAGGCCTGTCTGAATCTCCTGGGGAAAGGAATCGCCACTGCGGAAGGTAAGGAATTCACAATCGAGGTTCTCCAGTTCATGAGGAACACCATCCAGAAGTTCCAGGAGGAGACGGGTAATCTGTATAACCTGGAGGCCACTCCGGCTGAATCCACTTCCTACCGGCTGGCAAGACTGGACAAACAGAAATACAGCAAGATCATCACTGCCGGGACAGAGAAGTATCCCTATCTGACCAACTCCACCCAGCTCAACGTGGACGCTACCCGGGATGTCTTCGAAGCTCTGGAACATCAGAAGGATATCCAGCCTCTGTATACGGGGGGAACCATCTTCCACACCTTCATCCCGGAGGCCATAGACAGGGAGACCTGCAAAAAGCTGGTGCGCAAGATCGCCCAGACAAAAATCCCCTATTTCAGCATCACGCCCACCTTCAGCGTCTGCCAGAACCATGGGTATGTTCAGGGCGAGTTCCCCAAATGCCCGAATTGCGGCGAGGAGACAGAAGTCTATTCCAGGATCGTTGGCTACCTGAGGCCTGTCAGGACCTGGAATGACGGCAAGAAGCAGGAATTCAGGGAAAGGACTCCCTACTCGGAAATTAGATAGATGATGAATTACCTGCTTTTCACCTACCCGAACTGCAGGGACTGCGCCGAACTCAAGAAATTCCTGGCTGAGACCGGGCTTGAGGCCCGGGAATACAGCCTTGTTCAGAAGGAGAGCAAGCTCAAGATCAGGGATTTTTTGAGAAACATCAAGCGCGATGACAAGGGAGCGATCGTCATCCCCACCCTGGTGATTCAGGACGATACTGGAGTTGCCGCTGTGTTGAACAGCCGGAAGGAGCTGGAGGAGTGGTTGAGATCAAGGGCTTAGAAAAATTTGCGCCCAAAGACTTCCCCGGGTTCATTTCTTCCACCGTGTTTCTGGGAGGCTGCAATTTTCGCTGCCCTTACTGCCACAACAGGGATCTGGTCTTGAATCCAGAGAAGCTTCCCACCTTTCCTCTCGATTTTTTCCTCGACTACCTGGCCTCGAGAAGAGGCTGGCTGGAAGGGATTTGTGTCACAGGGGGAGAACCGCTGCTCCATGATGACCTGGAGGATTTTCTGGCCTTGCTGAAGGAACGCGGTCTTTTGGTCAAGATTGACACCAACGGCTCTTTTCCGTCCAAACTGAAACGCCTCATCCGGAAGGGAGTTGTGGACCAGATCGCCATGGATGTCAAGGCCCCTTTGGAACGGTACCAGGAAGTCAGCGGTTCAAAGGTCAAAGGAGAGACCCTCCTCCGAAGCATCGATATCATAAAAAACTCAGGGCTGAAGTATGTCTTTCGCTCCACTGTGGTCCCGGGGCTGGTGGGAGCGGATGATATTGAAAAGATCAGCCAGATGCTCAACGGTGCCGACACTTTTCAGATTCAGCAATTCATTCCCGTGACGACTCTTGATAGCCGTTATCTCCGGAAAAAACCTTATTCCAAAGAACAGATCCTGGAGTTCGCCAGGATCGCTGATGCCTATTTCCCTGAGGTTATGGTGGAGGGTGTTTGATCGATGGAACTTAAGGTCAAGAGGATTCACCCGGACGCCAGGCTTCCTCTTTATCAGCATCAAGGCGATGCGGGCCTGGACCTTTTCTCGGCTGTGGATGACATCGTAAAAGCCGGCGAGGTCAAGCCCATTCCCACCGGGATCAAAGTGGCTGTCCCTGAGGGCCATGTGGCTCTTATCTGGGATAAGAGCGGAATCTCCCTGAAGGGGATCCACCGTCTGGCAGGAGTGGTCGATTCCGGGTACAGAGGGGAAGTCCGGGTCGTGCTGGCCAATCTGGGGAATGAACCCTTTGTGATCGAGAAAGGGATGAAGATCGCTCAACTCCTGATCCAGCCTGTGACGAGAGTAGAAGTCGTGGAGACGGAAAACCTTGAAGAGACCTCGCGCGGAGAGAATGGCTTTGGCAGCACCGGCAAGTACTGATTAGCGGTTCAACTCGCCTCGCTTTTCCTTCCCAGCTTATCTATAATGAGTGAGATGAGTTTATCAGCCTTAACCGACAGGTCGGGCCTGAAGAAGAGATTCGCCGTCATCCTCGTCCGTCCTGAGAACCCTGAAAACGTCGGTCTTATCGCCCGAAACATGAAGAATACAGGATTCGAAATGCTCAGGCTGGTCCAGATGGCTGGAATCGACTCAAAATCCCGCAGGACCGCTGTTCATTCCCGGGATATACTGGAGAGGGCTTGCCTTTATGCGGATTTGAAGGCGGCTGTCGCCGACCTCCAGCTTGTGTTTGCCGCCACCTCCAAGAGGAGAAAGAACTTTCCTTCTCTATCGTTAAAAGAGGCTGTGGCAGAGATGTTCCGTTTCCCTGCCTCCACGAGAATCGGCCTTCTCTTTGGCAATGAGAGGACGGGCCTGACCTCAGAGGAGATGCAATGCTCGAATTTTCGCTTCATCATCCCTCAATCTGGCAAACAGCCTTCCTATAACCTCGCCTCTGCCGTCCTGCTGACGCTCTTTCATATCTCTACTTTTAAGGATCTCATGGATGACAGGTATAAAGAACGGGCTGTTGTCAAGGAGAGACCCCTTTCGCGAAAGGAGCAGGAGGAATGCATCCGACTCGTCCTTGACAAGCTGGAAAAGAAGAGATTTATCCATGAAACGAACAGGCAGCACATGATGGAGATGGTGTATGACCTGTTCGGAAGACTGACCTTAACAGATAAAGACAGGAAATTGATCCTTGCCCTCTTTTCCAAGTCTATCGGTGACTGACAGGAGTTGATGCAGGCAGGAGGATTCAAAGATTAATAATGATTTTTGACCAGCCTGGAGCACTAATACAATACGCCAGATGAGGGACACAAAATGTCTGATGACCGTGCCAGAATCCCATTATTGACAACAGGAAGAGATTTGTTTAAAAAGTATGTCTTAAAACAACCAGAAGGAGGAATGAATGGCAAGGGAAATGAGAGTGACTTTTCCTGGTGGAACCCGTGCGGACGCTGAGTACAAAGGTATGGTCATCAAGACTGACCAACCGGTTTACCAGGGAGGCGGGGGAACCGCACCCGCTCCCTTTGACCTGTTCTTAGCTTCCATCGCCACCTGTTCAGGGTATTATGTGCTGGCATTCTGCGAGAAAAGGGGAATTCCTGTAGATCAAGCGTCCGTGGTGATGAAAACAGAAAGGAATCCAGAGAGCAAGATGATCGAGAAGATCTTGATCGATATTCAGCTTCCTCCTGAGTTTCCCGAGAAATATAAAAACGCGGTGATCAAGGCCGTGGATATGTGCTCGGTCAAAGAGCATATCTTGAAGCCGCCTGCTTTCGAGATCAAAGCTTCTGTCGGATAAACGGAAAAAACAGCTCCTGCGCCATAACTTAGTATGGCCTTATTAATATAAACGCAGTAAATAAGGTTACGATTTTTGTGCGGCCTGAAGCCGCCCTTAGCCCCCGGACCCCGAGGGAACCTGTCCCGTCGGTTCCCCCCGTCGGCATCCAGGCCCGCTCAATAGAGGATGCAACACGAATTATTGCGTTAATATTAGTATCATCGCGGGAAAGACAGATCAGTCTCTGAAGATAATAATCGTGATATTTATCTGAGGCTGGGCAGCCTGACTCCTAGCCGGGGATGATAGGCTTTTTTTACTTCTGTTTTATCGAGAAACCTGGGGCAGCCAGAGGTAGTAGAAGCCGCTCTTCAGGTAGGGGAGCAGGTCTTCAATTTTCGTCCTTTCAAAAAAGGAGGGATTCTCGAGGTTTGAGGCGTAGATGTTTGTTTTTCGGGAGGGATAGTAGGTATAGGAGATGACATTTGCCTCTTTCAAGGAAGCTAGAGAAAGAGATTTTTGGAGAGCCGAATCAAAATATCCGACCTCATCTATCAACTTGAGCTTAAGAGCCTGCCCGGCCGTGTATATCCGTCCGTCCGCTAATTTTTTGATCTCTTCGAGGGAAAGATCGTCCTGGCGTCTGTGGTGGACCACTTCCAGGAACCTCTGATAGAATTCATCGATGACCGCCTGGAATATCTTTTTCTCCTCCTCCGTCATGTCTTTGAAAGCGCTTCCCGAGTCCTTCATCTCTCCGGATTTGATGACATTCATCTTGATCCCGATTTTTGAAAAAAGTTCCTCCAGGTTGGGAAAGACCGAAATGACGCCGATGCTTCCCGTGACTGTGGACGGATGGGCGATGACGTGGTCGCAGGCTGAGGCGATATAGTAGCCGCCGGAAGCAGCCACTCCCATCATCAGCCCGACCACAGGGATCTTGTTTTCTTGCTTGAACTTGAGGATCTCATTGTAGAGAATATCGCTGGCCGTTGCCTCACCTCCGGGAGTATCCAGACGGAGGATCACAGCCTTGACCCTCTTGTCTTCAGCGGCTTTCTCCAGCCTGTAGTAGACTTTGGAGAGGATGTCGCTCTCCCTGGCGAACAGGCCAGGGTTGACAGTAGAGCTGATGATTCCCGAGACATCCAGGATAAGGATTTTCTCCTTGGCCGGACTCTTGATGAGGACGACCTCCTCCAGCCTCTCTTTGCCCATAAAATCAAGATGAAAGTGAGGCGCGCATCCGGATATCAAAAATGTGAGCAGGATGATCAAACCCAAATTTTTTCTCATCGTTCCTCCTGGGTTCAATGATTCGGTAACTTCAAATTATACCATAAAAGGAAGCCGGTCCCTTTTATTTGAAGGAATCTCTATTTCCGTGACAGTGAATTATTAGGGTGCGATCTGCAAAAGCGCCTGCTCTCCTCCATCCTCGCCAAGACCCTCCCACCCTCCGCCATGGGCTCCGGATGGAGGGGAACAGGCGCTGCGCTTCTCAAGGAGTGGGATGTTTTCCTCGTTGACTTCGGCTGGCGCGGATGTTATAAATCCTTTCCGTTTGATGACCTCTCCGGCTGCTGAGGATACGTGACGATAGCGAATCCTGTCTGATATTGGCTTTTCCGGCCTCCATGAGGGCGGCAGGGATCCACAATGAATTTTTTCGGAGCAGCTTCATCAGCCGGTAAAGCCATTTTCCTCTGAGATTGTCCTCTGAAGACAAGGAGAACCATGAAGGTTTACACAGTTGCCGGGATCGACCTGGCCGGTGTGCCGCACCGTCCGACCGGCTGGTGCATCTTGAAGGGATCAAAAGCGAAGACCGGGCTCCTCTATTCTGATGAGGAAATACTGAGCCGGGCCAGAGAATGCAACCCGGACCTGGTGGCCATAGATGCTCCTTTGACCCTTCCTCCGGGAAGAAAGTCGATGGAGGAAAGGACGGGCTCCCATTTCCGCCCCTGTGATGAGGAGTTGAAGCGTCGGAAAATCCCCTTTTTCCCGATCACTCTGGGACC
>Ga0209427_10003482_pt1 | contig 18448 bp, 16 predicted proteins | sample DeeMarSWOR136_30_FD_187465 | JGI IMG/M metagenome (GOLD analysis project Ga0209427, IMG submission 187465) | Marine sediment microbial communities from White Oak River estuary, North Carolina - WOR-1-36_30 (SPAdes) (version 2) | ecosystem: Environmental > Aquatic > Marine > Intertidal zone >...
CGCACCATCCTGTGGTAACTTTCCAGAAGTAAATATATTTGATCCATCCATTCCATGTCTACTTATTTTTATGAAATCTTTTTTACGCATTGGAGAGTCATTTATACTTGCCCAGATTTCACAACCTAATACAGGATTAAGTGTTCCAACAATTAATCTGTTATCATATACAAATAACTTCCAAATCCAAAAATTAAAAGGACTATAAAAACCTCTTTTTATAATCTGATTCCAATTAATACCATCCTCCGTTTTCCAAATTTCTCCTCCAAGCCAATTTGCTGTACATGCATATAGGGAGTTATTTAAAGAAACAAATGTTGATACCATTTGATTAGTAGTTTTAAAAACTTCATTACCAACTAGTTCCCAATTTATAGAATCGTATCTCCATATCTGTCCTTTTTCAAACAACATAATTTTTAAGGTTTTTAAAAGATTTATAATAGAAAAATTTTTAATTAAATCTCTATACAGCGGTGTTACTCCGGTAATTAAGGTAGCATACAAATAATTTTTTCCATCAGAATCAGTGAAATTAATTAAATCTCCGATTAAAAATAAATTAGATCTATATTCTGGATCTTCATACCAATCCTTAACTAAGGTCCAATTTGTTTGATCAATATTAATAAACTCAGTCGGACCATCATATCGATAAAGTAAAGGATGATTGTCTTTACTTCCAGAGCCAACATATAATTTATCATTAAAAATAGCAAGTCCTCTTGTTTCTCTAGTAATATTTCCTCGTCCAAAACCATTTGTATTTGCTTTTTTCCAATTTATAATATCATCAGTATCTGATTTCTCTCCATCTGTTACCCAAACTTGTGCTCCAAACTCCCATGAAATAGTAATTACCCATAATAAATCAGCATATACAATCATGTGTCTTGCACCTTCAGATTTACTATCAACGCTGAATCCATCATGGTTAACCTTTATCCAAGTGTTTTCATTACCTGTTTCCGATCTGTAAATCTGACAGCCATCTACTAAATTTCGAGTTCCAACATATATAAATCCTTTATATTCCTCCATTGACCATGCATGAACATTATTAACATTACTAAATCCTTCGTCAACTACTTGTTCCCATTCAATATTAAAAATTCTTTTTTGATTTTGATTAAAAAACATTTGATTACCAAAAGTTTGACTACAAAAACTACTACTAATAATAAATGTAGTGAATAATACAATATAATATTTTGAAATTTTTTTCATCATATCTTTTAATATACAATTTAACTAAGTTTGTTCTATATATTACTTCCTATCTGGTATAACTATTATTAGTTAATCAGAAATTTCTGATTTACTAATTATCATTCAAAATTAATTATTCGTATAAAGTTTCCCAAAGTGTGTATCCCGATGGATTTCCAGGAACCCATTCAGGAGGAATACGATATGCTCTATATACCCAATTATTCCGAAGAGATATTCCAGTGTTTTTATATTCATATTGCCAAAGAATATCTTTATCTTTACTAACCTCAAAAATCCTTCCTTTTGTTCCTTCTGTAATTAAGGTATTTCCATTTGGTAATCGTTGAACTGAGCTAACAAACCAGCTTAAAAAATAATCATTATTTCTAAATGAAAAATTTTGATTTATAATTTTTTTATATTCCCATACAATATCAAGAGTTATAGGATTAAATTCAATAATTCTTGAATATGGCCGATAATATCTTTTAGGGAAATTTATAAATCCGCCAAAAAGTCCATAACCTGCAAGTCCCCCGTTATCAAATAAAAGCATATTTCCTTCACCAGGAAGACCTTCAGGTATAATATGGGCACAGTGAGGCCCTATTATTTGACCCAGTTTTTTTTCAAGGCCTGTGTAATAATTAGGACCGATTTTCCAATCTATTTTTCCTGTTGTTTTATTTATAATAAAAATTAAATTTGCATGTCTTGAACAGCTGATAATATTTTCAGGACTAAACTGCTCGTATCCTTGTTGATACCATTTATTGTTTCCAACCTCAGCGCATGTATTTAGATGTAACCAACCTTGTCCAGCAGGACAAAAATAGATACCAATTTTTGATATAATATCAAATCCCATTTCATCAAAGTGATCATTTGAATGCCATTGATAACCTGTTAGGCTACAATTTGAATCAACCTCATAAATAACATCATCTTGTAAATAACACCAACTAATTGATTTATTATAAGTTTTATCTAATCTTGCAAGAATCAATATATTTCCATCAATTTTAGTTTTATTAACTGGAGAATAATAAACTGGACTACCAACTAAATGAAAATCATGGTGTTGAAATGCCCATTCATTAGTCCAATTATTAAACTCCCATATGATTGAATTATTCCATTCCTCTTTTATAACAAATTTGTATAATGTTCCTTTCCTGCCTAGATTACCAAACTTTTCATTTGATATAAGTGATCCAATCAATAAACCTGTTGGAAACATTTTTGCAGGAAAACCATATATTGAAGATTCGTGAATAATCCGTCCTTGCATATCAATTAAAATAGGATGATAATCCTCACGAGGAGATATCAAAGTATATCCATCGCATGTATTATTAATAAAATTTTGAGTTATTGAGTCAGTCAGTTGGTTATAATCATTAATTATAATCTTATTCTGTATTGCTCCATTATATATTGGTATAAGTACAACTGATAAAATTATAAATAATATAACAAAAATAAATAATCTTAGACTATTGTTTTTTTCCATATACTTTCATCTTAAAAATAATTAATATATTTCTTCTTTTAAATATTTTTATCTTGAGAATTAAAATATTCTTAACAGATTAGAAAGAGTTATTAATAAAGCTATTTTTGTATTTATTAAAATATATCTTTTTATGTATTTTTAAAGAATATCAAAAAAGTATATAAAATATTTAAAATATCTGTGGAAAATAAATTATAATTTAATTTCTTTTTCTTCAACAATTTTAGCTCTTCCGCCCACTTTTACAACATTTTTATTTATCTCAACAAAAACTCTACCCGGTCTACCCATTATATCTCCCTGCTCACACAAAAGATTATTCTCTTGTATAATTCTATTTTTTAATAAATAACCACACACAGCACCATTTGCTGTACCTGTAACAGGATCTTCGTTAACACCATAGATTGGTGCAAAATTTCTTGCATGATACACAGAAGCATGTTCTAATGTTTCAAATGTAAATAAATGAAAACTACCTATACCTAAATCATTACAAATTTTTTTTATTTTTTGAAAATCAGGTTTAATTTTTTTTAGAATATCAAAAGATTTTATACAAATTGGTAAAGTAAATAGTCCTGTTGAAACAATTTGTTTTGGTAAGCTATCATTTATATTTTCTTTTGCAGTTTTAAGTGATTCTGCGATTTTTAATATATCTAAATGTATATCTTTTAATATAGGTTTTGCTTGAGTCATCATAACCCTAACAACACTTCCATCCTCTGTAAAATCAATATTAACCGGAAAAATCCCAGCCTTTGTCTCTTGTGTAACAATTTTGTTTATTTTATCTGGAAAAAAATCTTGCAAAGCCATTGTAAAAAAAGTTGCAATTGTAGCATGACCACATAAATCAACTTCAATTTCAGGTGTAAAAAACCTAAGTTTAAAATCAGCTTTTACACTTGAAAAAACAAAAGCTGTTTCAGAGACTTTTAACACCTTTGAAATATAAAGCATCTGTTTATCAGTTAAATCCGGTGAATTTAATGCAACACCAGCAGGATTACCACCATCAACAGAATCAGTAAATGCATTTACTTTCTTTACCTTAATTTTCATAACTTCCTGTAATTAATCTAACACTTTTTATCTTTTATAATTCCATTCATCTGTTGAGAAGTATTCTTTTTCAAACTTTTTAGTAAGCTCAATTTCCTCTTTAGTCAAATTACCATCAACAAGTTCTATACCAAATTCTTCTTCAAAACCAGTTTTCATTGCATCAGCTGCATCATTAAAAGATACAATATTACCCGAAATATGTTTAATCGATGTAACTCTCTGTTTAACATCAGCAATCATTTTATCCTTTATTTTCTCATTTGGTACCTTCAATAACATAAACATTTTATCAACATCAACATCAATTAAAACAGTTCCATGTTGTAAAACGGTTTTGAATTTTCTTGTCTGAGCGCTCCCTGAAATTTTTTTATTATTTACAATAATATCATTTACTGGAGCGTACTTACTTTCTATCCATAGATGTTTTAATCCTTTAATAATTGCGCCACATATTCTCCTATAACTTTCTAAAATATTTTTGGGAACTAAAGGATGAGACTCAGAAATAACAATACTATAAGTAAGCTCTTTATCATGAAAAACAGCACCACCACCTGTGATACGACGAACGTATTCAACACCAAGGTTCTCACAAACCTCTAAATCAACCTCTTCATTCAAACTTTGAAAATATCCAATAGAAATCGCCGGTGGTTGCCAAGTATAAAATCTTATAGTTGGAGGTACTTTATCTTGGGAATTTGCAACCATCACAGCTCTATCGATAGCCATATTAGTAAAAGCTGAATTGTTCTGTGTTTTTAACAAACGCCATTTTTCTTTCATTTTATGCACCTAAGTATCCCTTCAACCAAACCTTCGGCATCAAGTCCAATGAATTCAATGTTGTATTGTTTTATTACTGAATTTATCTTTTCAAGTAATTCCTCTTTTATTAACAAAGTATCTATAAGTTTTTTTTCCATAATATCAATTGATTCTTCAGGATAAGCAAAAAAATCTCCAGTTATATTAATCTTATTAATTTGCTTATTATTAATATCATAATCTAAAATAATTTTTAGAAGCTTTCCATTAGGAACTTTATAAACAGATTTTAATTGCATCTAAAGACAAAATTAATTATTTATTAATAAACCATTGCCCTCTCCGCATGGTAAGAAGATCTAATAAGTGGTCCAGATTCCACGTGCTTAAAATCCATATTTAGTGCCATTTTTTTGAATTCGTTAAATTCTGTTGGAGTATAATATTTTTTAATTCCAACATGTTTTTTGGTTGGTTGTAAATATTGACCGATAGTTAAAAAATCTACATCAGATTTTCTTAAATCTGTCATAGTTTGCATAATCTGATTTTTAGTTTCACCTAAACCAATCATAAAACCAGATTTTGTTTTTATTTTATTGTTGATTTTTTTTATATTTTTAAGTAAATCTGTGCTTATTTCATAATTTCCTTCACGTCTTATTAAGGGAAACAATTGCCGAACAACCTCAATATTATGATTAACTACATCAGGACTAGAATCAATAACTTTTTTTAATGATTCTAAATTTCCTTTAAAATCAGGAATTAAAACCTCAACTTTACAATTCTTATTCAATTTTTTAATCTTTTTTACGGTTTCATAAAAAACACTAGCACCCCCATCAACTAAATCATCCCTTGTAACAGAAGTAATAACTGTATAGTTTAAACCTAATTTTTTAACACTTTCTGCAACATCCTTAGGTTCATTTGTATTCAAAGTATGTGGTTTTCCATGTTTCACATTACAATAACCGCAATTTCTTGTGCAGATATCACCCATAATTAAAAAAACAGCTGTACCTGAACCAAAACATTCTGCAATATTAGGACATTTAGCCTCCTCACAAATAGTATGAAGCTTAGTATTTCTCAAAAGAGACTTCATTTTAACAAAAGTTTTTCCACCGCCTATTTTAACCTTTAACCAATCTGGATGACGACGCATAAAACTATACACCCATAGTAACTCTTAATAGGTCACGCAAACCTGGTGAAAAACCTAAGATTAGAATACCAATTTTTAAAAGATTAATTAATCTTAAATTATTCTTTAATTCTTCTTTATATAATATATCAAAAACATAAATAACTAATATAATTAAAATAAATTTCACAATTGGAAATAAAGGACCCCAAATATCAAGTAAAGCATTAGAAGCCGGATGCTTTTCACTATACATAAGACCCATATTTAGTGGATCTTTTATACTAATATAACTGGTAATACCATCTATTAAATGCCCAGCAATCATTGCAAGATTCAAAGGATTTTTATAAACAACTATTTTCTTATTATTTTTAAAAATAAAAGCAAAGAAATAAACAAGACCTACAATTAAAGAGACAATACCAATAACAATTAAAAAAACATCTGGCCTAGATCCAATAGTTATTCCCCAACGATCACCTAATATCCATCTAGCAATCAAAAATAAAGAAGGAACTAATAAAATCAATCCACCAATAAACAAAATAGAGTTAATGGTCAATATAGGCTTTTGAAATTTTTTTTCAATATAATAACCAAGAACCAAGAATGATAAAGCATAAGCAGCAATTTGGAAGTATAATAAAGGTGAAATAAACCAATAAACAAAAGGTTCAACGAAATATCCAGTATCTTCTAAAACCCTCGTAACAGGACCAAAAATTATGTAAGGCAATAAAGCAAGAGCAAATCTCCAATCAACAGTTATATCTAATTTCTTTAAAAGTTTATAAATAAAAAATAAGGCAATAACAAGAATTATTCCATATGTTATTTCAGAAACTATTGTATAACCTTCTCTAGCCTCAACACCGTTATGAAAAGCAACTCCATCAGGTGAATTTGCTGCATCAGCTACAACAGGCCCCCAATAATATTTCCATATCCATTGATCATAAAAAATAGATGGTAATAATATAACGCCAATTACAACTATAACAGTGATAATTATTATAATATATAAAAGAAAAATAGTCTTATTTCTTCTGTAAATATCTAAAATCTTCATTTTTTCGAAATACGAAAAGAAAAGATAATATATTAATCCCGTGGTTCACCCATATTAAATGGAACGATTTACAAAATCAAAAAATATGGTTTTCCCAAGGGAAATCATTATAGGTCATAATACTACTTCTCAGATTACTGATGTTTGTAATAGATTAGGATTGGGTAATTCCGTTTTGATAGTAGCTGATAAAACAACAAAAAAATTATCTGGAGAAGATATAAGAAAAATACTATCTAAAGCTAATTATAAAGCTGATATAAAAATGATATCTGCACCTACTCTTCATGAGGTAAACCATGTAATTAAATATGCAAATAGAAATCATATTGATCTTTTTTTGGGTGTAGGTGGCGGGAGTGTAATAGATGTTACAAAACTAGCAGCATATGAACTTTCTAAACCATTTATAAGTATACCAACATCAGCTGCTCATGATGGTATTGCATCACCACGTGCATCTTTAAAACATATAAAAGGTGTTGTTTCAAAAACAGCAGTTTCACCCCTTGCGATTCTTGCTGATACAAAAATAATAAAAAAGGCTCCTTACAGAATGCTTGCATCAGGTTGTGCTGATGTAATTTCAAATGTATCAGCAGTTATGGATTGGGAACTTGCTCATAGGTTAAAAGGAGAAGAATTCAGTAGCCATGCCGCAGTTCTATCAAAAAGCGCTGCTCAAATTCTTATGGATAGTGCTGATGATATAAAACCTGGATCAGAGGAATCTGCTTGGACTGCTGTAAAAGCTATGATTGTATCTGGAGTAGCAATGAGTGTTGCAGGTAATACAAGACCTGCATCAGGATCAGAACATATGTTTTCCCATATGCTTGACCATCTTGGGCTTGGTATTATGCTAAAAGGTAGAAAACATACAAAACCAATGCATGGAGAACAATGTGGTGTAGGAGCTATAATGATGGTATATCTACATGGTGGTGATTGGCAATCAATAAGAGATGCTTTGAAAAAGATAGGAGCACCAACCAATTCTCGTGAATTAGGAGTATCAAAGAAAAAAGTAATAGAAGCACTAATAAGAGCACATGAAATTAGACCTGAAAGATACACAATACTTGGTGAAACAGGTTTAACTAAAGATGCTGCTAAAAAATTAGCTAAAATAACAGGAGTGATATAGAATGCCATTAGTTACTTTAATAGGTGAAAAATTAGCAGTCGAAGATTGCGAATTTGTATATATTGGACCAAATAATGAATGTAGAAACTGTAAATTAAAAACAGTATGTTTTAACTTAAAACCTGGAAGAAAATACAGAATTACAAGTGTAAGAGAAAAACGTCACAACTGTAGCATACATGAAGGAAATGCAGCAGTTGTTGAAGTACAAGAACTTCCAATAATTATAGCGGTAGATAAGAAATTGTCCGATGGATATAAAATAAAATTTGAAGGTGAAGTATGTAGAAGTATAGGTTGTGTTAATTTTGAATTATGTAGCACTAATCTTGGTAAGGATAAAAATTATAAAATAATAAAAATTTATGAAGATATAGAATGTCCAATGGGACATGAACTAAAAAAAGTAGAATTATCAGATGAATAGTTTAATGACATTTTACATTATACAGTAGTCCTTCACTTCCCTTAAAATCTAATCCAAAAGTCCCTTCTATATCTTTTAATATATTCACCCAATAAGTAAAATTATTTTCCGAATTATTATGAGCATAATCTGTTATCTGAGCATAACCAATACAAATTATTGAAGTATCAGATACACCACAATTCCAAGTTTCACCAATAATTTTTATTTTTTCATTTAGATTGTTATTTGAATAATTTCCATCATAAATACTGTAAAATGTTTTATGACCATTCGCAAGGTTTCTTTCTCCAGTTTTCTTTGTTTCTAAATCAACAAAATTACCTTGTTTGTAAGATTCTTTTATTGTTTCTTCCATTTTATTTTTCAATTCCTCTTCATTTATCATAAAAAGTGTTTTGAAACTTGTAACGGTGACATATGCTGGATAAGTTACATTGTTATTTTTATATGTGTAACTTGCCCACTTTTCTAATCCAAAAGATCCTGATCCACTATCTCTTTCTCTTATATCCTCTATCCAAGATTCGCCAAGAATATCGTCTTCAATTTTTGCTCTAATTAATTGTTTATTGCTTAAAAAAATAGTTAAAATAATTACAATAATAATAAAAATTGCTACAGCTAAGTATATCCGATTATTTCTACGTTCATCACTAAAAGTCACGCATTTAAGTAACGTATATTTCTACTTTAAACTAACGAAAAAATAATATAAAAATTAAAAAAAATCTATTTAATTTATTCGAATTCTTTTATCAGTTCAGCGATTTTTTCACGTTTATCTTTTTCATTAGGCAATGCAATTGAAGCTCTCCACCTTTTTGTATTATCAGGTAAATAATAACCTCGGGATAATGCAATAAATTCATTTTCACCAACTGGTGTTTTAACTTTTCTTTTAGAAACTTCAATAAAGCTATTTTTGCCAAATTTTATTTCTTTTGATTTAATTGTTTCAAATTCTACCATATTACTTTCCTCTTTACTCTATTATTAATAATATATATTAATTAAATATGATTTAATATACTTATTTATTTTATTAAATGTAACTATTTTTTTAAATTATTAATAAGAAAAATAGTTAAAAACTTTATTTTTTCAAACCCGCTTCTTTTCTTAGTAGACCCGCCTTATCAATTTTTTCCCAAGTAAAATCTGGATCATCTCTACCAAAATGACCGTATGCAGCAGTTTTTGTAAATATTGGTCTTTTTAAATCAAGATGATTAATAATTTCTTTAGGTTTTAATGGGAAAAATTCTCTAATAAGCTCCTCAATTTTTTCTATTGGAATTTTGTTTGTTCCAAAACAATCTATATTTACTGAAACTGGATTAGCTACACCAATTGCATAAGCTAGTTGTATCTCACATTTATCGGCAATACCTGAAGCAATTATATTTTTTGAAATATAACGAGCCATATAGGCAGCACTACGATCTACTTTTGTCGGATCCTTACCTGAAAAAGCTCCACCACCATGTCTACCTATTCCTCCATATGTATCAACAATAATTTTTCTTCCTGTAACACCAGCATCTGCATAAGGCCCTCCTCGAACAAAAGAACCAGTTGGGTTTACATGAAAAACTGTATCTTCATCGATCCATTGGCTACAAACTGGTTTAATAATTTTTTCAGTAATATCTTTTTTAATTCTATCATAAGAAATACCACTGTCATGTTGTGTTGATACAACAATTGTATCAGCTCTTAAAGGTTTTCCTTGGCTATTATATTCGATAGATACTTGGGATTTACCATCTGGTCTTAAATAATCTATTTCTTTCTTTTTTCTAGCTTCAGCAAGTTTTTTTGTAAGTTTATGTGCAAGTAAAATTGGTAATGGCATTAGTTCCTTTGTTTCATTAGTTGCATAACCATACATCATACCCTGATCACCAGCACCTTGCTCTTTATGTTGAGTACTTACACTAACTCCTAAGGATATATCTGGGCTTTGTTCGGTGATTTGAACCCATACAGAACACGTTTCCCATTCTATGCCAAATTCTGATTTTGTATAACCAATATTTTTTATAGTATCCCTTACAACATGTGGGATATCTATATATGCAGAGGTTGTCATTTCACCAAAGACCATTACTCCTCCATTTTTTGTTGCAGTTTCAATTGCTACTCTAGAATTTTTATCCTGTCTTAGTGCTTCATCTAAAATTGCATCTGATATTAAATCACACATTTTATCAGGGTGACCTTCTGTAACTGATTCTGAACTAATGATTATCTTTCTTTTTACCATTATTTCACCTATTTATTCTAAATTAATCTTTAAATAGTGGAAAATATGAAACTAAAACATAGTTATTAATTTTTTTAAATAAAATATAAAAAAAATTGTTTAGATTTATCTTTCAAATTTTCTTGTTTCCCATATCTGTTCATCGAGAGCATCATATATAGCTTCATCAGATATGTCTTCTATGGTGTGCTTATCAGATAGTACACTTCTTGTTCTTTTATTTTCATCTTTTGAATATTTTAAAATAACATCTTTTCGTATTACCCAATAATGGGTACGCCATTCTCTACCATCATAAAGTGTTGTTTCTTCTCTTTCTGTAGTAAGCATACCTTCTTCCTCAAGTATATAAAATAATTGTCTATCCTCAGGATCTAAAACATTATCGATAACTCGATCTTGGAAGCCAAATATATCCATTACAAATCCTGCGTCTCTTCTTGCTTCTTCTATATTTATTCCAACTCTATTTGCTATTGCTTTTGATAAATCATCAAGTGTTATTATATTCATAGATATACATCCTCTTCTTGCATAGGTATACTCTATTTTAACCCCATAATTTTTTGCTCTATAGTTTATTACTCATAGTATATATAGTTTTCTATAGTTTTGCGTGCTGTTTTCATGAAAAACAACAAAAAATGGTAAAAAATGGCATAAATTTTAAATAGGAAAAGCTGGTAAGAGTTATTTAATGAGAGAAGAAAGGGATAAAAAATTTACAGGAGAATGGCTTTTACTTTTTAATGATGAAATAGTAGATCATAGTATTAACATAGAAGAAATATTAAAGACAGCTGAAGAAAAATTCCCAGCTGACAAATTTCCAGATGATGAAATAAAAATATCAAAAGTGTTTGATGGTACACTCAGATACTAATAATAAGATTTATTTAATTATTAAATTTTTCAATAAACTTTAAAGTAAAAATCAAAAGTATTATCTTGAGCTCAACAATTACATAAAGTATTATGTCTGATCCAATATTTATATTCGATTATTTTAGATATCCAATAATACCAATTAAATTTATTTACAAAGAAAAAGAAACGCCAGTAATAGATGCTTTACTTGATTCTGGTGGAGATTTTATTGTTATTCCAATGCCAATAGCAAGTTATCTTGGGTTAAAACTTAAAAAAGCTGGCTCTGTAGATACAGCGGGTGGAACAACATTGCTATATAAAGCTAATTTAAACATGATAATGGGTAAAAAAGATAAAAAAGCTATTTATAATAATATAGAAATTCATGTATCAGTTAGAAATGATATACCAGTTTTAATTGGTAGATATCCAATATTTGAGGATTACGAAATAACTTTTATAAAACAAAAAAATCAACTTATTTTAAAGTCTATTAATCAATAAATTATATATATATGAATTACCATAGCGGGTAAACTGTTTCACTGTTATTATAGGTTAGAGTAAATCATACAAAGATAATGTTTAAAGCTTGAGTCCCGGCCTAATATTGGGCCTGTAGCTCAGCTAGGTAGAGCATCTGGCTTTTAACCAGGTGGCCAGGGGTTCGAATCCCCTCAGGCCCGCCTTCTAACCTTTAATGTATTAGGAGGAGAAAAACACAATGGAGAAAACTGCTGAAAAACAACAGCTTGAAATTTTAAGACATAAGCTGGTTCCTTCTCATGTAATTCTTTCTGAAAATGAGAAGAAAGAATTATTTGATAATTTAAAAATAACTCCTGACCAGTTACCAAAAATTCTAAACACAGATCCAACATCTATTTCTATTGGTGCAAAACCGGGACAAATTGTAAAAATTATTAGAAAAAGCTTTACTGCAGGGGAGGCAGTAGCTTATAGATTTGTAGTAGAAAGTACAGAATGATGGGTGTAAAATATGAGAGAACTTGTTGATTCTTTTTATAAAGAACGTAGTATAGTAAATCATCAAATTGCTTCATATAACGATTTTTTAGAACGTAGATTACAAAATATTGTTGATAGCACAATTATTGGTCAAGAAGAGGAGATGGAAAGAGGTTTTATATATCCTGAAATGGAAGGTTATAAAATAAAATTTGGAAAAATAACTGTTGGAAAACCAGAAGTAAAAGAAGCAGATGGTACAGTAAGAAGATTAACTCCTATGGAAGCTCGTTTAAGAGATTTAACATATGAAGCTCCAATATCATTAGAATTTATACCTGTTAAAGATGATGTAGAATATGATCCTGAGGAAGTTAGAATTGGAGAGCTTCCTATTATGATTAAATCAAAAGCTTGTAATTTGGCTAAACATAATATTGAAGAAAAAAAAGGACATGAACTTACAAATGATGAATATAAAAAAGAATTACAAGAAATGCAAGAAGATTCATTAGATCCAGGAGGTTATTTTATTAGCAATGGAACAGAAAGGGTTCTTATTACAGTGGAAGATCTTGCACCAAACAGAGTTTTAGTAGAAAGAAGTAGCAGATATGGTAGAGATATAGAAGTTGCAAAAGTTTTTTCTCAGAAAGAAGGATACCGAGCATTAACTGTTGTTGAAAAGAAAAATGATGGCATGCTTATGGTGTCATTACCAACAACTTATGGTCAGATACCACTTATGATACTTTTAAGGGCACTTGGTATGGAAAATGATGAGGAAATTGTAGATGTCATAAGTGTAGATCCAAAAATGGAGCCATACGTACTTGCAAATATAGAGGAATGTGCAAACGAATATGGTATAACGACTAAAGAAGAAGCAATTGCTTATCTTGGTAAGAAATTCGCAGGTGGACAAGCTAAAGAATATCGTATAAAAAGAGTAGAAACATTGATGGATAAAAACCTATTACCTCATCTTGGAAACGAATCGTCAGATCGCCTAACCAAAGCTATTTTCATGGCCCGTATGGGAATGGCTGTCTTAGAACTTGCCCTTGGCAAAAGAGAGGAAGACGATAAGGATCATTATGCTAACAAGAGACTCAAACTTGCTGGGGATTTAATGGAGGATTTATTCCGAGTTGCTTTTACTGCTCTTTGTAAAGATTTAAAATATCAAATTGAAAGAATTCATGCAAAAGGTAAGGAAATTAAAATTAGTTCTTCATTACGCTCCGATGTTTTAAGTCAACGTATTCATCATGCACTGGCTACAGGAAACTGGGTTGGTGGAAGAGCAGGCATATCTCAACTTTTAGATAGAACAAGTAATCTTGCAGTACTTAGTCATCTTAGAAGAGTAACTTCTCCTCTTACTAGATCACAACCACATTTTGAGGCACGTGATTTGCATTCAACACAATGGGGCAGGCTTTGTCCAAATGAAACCCCTGAAGGCCCAAATTGTGGTCTTGTGAAAAATTTGGCTTTAACAGTTGAAATATCAGAAGGTTTTCCAGAAAAAGAGGTTGAAAATGTTCTAAAGGATTTAGGAATTAGAGAAATTACTAAAAAATCAACTGGAACAAGAGTTTACCTAAATGGAGATTTAATAGGTATGCATTCAAGTGGAAAGGATCTTGCACAAAAACTAAGAGACAAACGAAGAAAAGGTTTATTGAGCAATGAGGTAAATGTTGCTTATTATGAAGATGCAAATGATTTAATTGTTAATTGTGATTGTGGACGACTTAGAAGACCACTTGCAATTGTAGAAAATGGTAAGCTTTTACTAAATAAAAAATACATTAACGATCTTGAAACAGGTAGAAAAAGATGGATTGATTTGATTAATGAAGGTATCGTTGAATATATAGATGCTGAAGAAGAAGAAAATACATTAATTGCCTTAAATTATGAAGATATAACATCTGAACACACGCATATGGAAATGGATCCAATGTGTATACTTGGAATAGGATCGTCACTTGTTCCTTATCCGGAACACAATTCTTCCCCAAGAATTACAATGGGTGCAGGGATGGGTAAACAATCTTTAGGTTTTGGTGCTTCAAATTATAGAATAAGACCAGATACTAGAGGACATCTTATGCATTATCCACAAGCACCACTTGTTCAAACTCACCCTGTCAAATACATAAAGTTCAATGAAAGACCTGCAGGCCAGAATTTCATTGTCGCAGTATCTTCTTATAGAGGTTATAATATGGAAGATGCTTTAGTAATGAATAAAGCAAGTATAGAAAGGGGTATAAGCAGAAGTAGTTTTTTTAGAACTTATAGTAGTGAAGAAAAACGATATCCTGGTGGACAAGAAGATCATTTTGAGGTTCCTGATCCAGATTGTAGAGGTGTAAGAAGCGAAGAGGCATATGTAAATTTAGGTGAAGACGGTCTTATTTCACCAGAGTGTGATGTTAATGAGGGGGATGTTTTAATTGGAAAGACTTCTCCACCTAGATTTTTAGAGGAACCAACAGATTTTTTAACACCTCAAAAACGTAGAGAAACATCTGTAACGGTTCAACATGGTGAAGGAGGTATCGTTGATAAGGTTATGCTTTCTGAATCAGTCAATGGTTCAAGGATGGTTAAAATAAAGGTTAGAGAGGAGCGTATACCTGAATACGGAGATAAATTTGCCTCAAAACATGGTCAAAAAGGTGTTATTGGATTAATAGTTCCCCAGGAGGATATGCCTTTTAACGAAGATGGTATATCACCTGATTTAATTATTAATCCACATGCAATTCCAAGTAGAATGACGGTAGGTCATGTTCTTGAAATGATAGGTGGGAAAGTAGGTTCCTATGAATGTAGGTTTGTTGATGGTACTGCTTTTAGTGGAGAATCTGAGGAAGAACTAAGAAAAGCATTAATAGAAAATGGATTTCAACATAATGGAAAAGAGATACTATACCATGGGGAAAACGGAAAAAAACTCGAATGTGACATATTCGTAGGATGTATTTATTATCAGAAATTACACCATATGGTTGCAGGTAAAATACATGCACGATCTAGAGGACCTGTCCAAATACTTACAAGACAACCAACTGAAGGAAGAGCGCGAGAAGGGGGACTTAGATTCGGAGAAATGGAAAGAGACTGTTTAATTGGACATGGAGCATCAATGGTTATTAAAGATAGGTTACTGGATGAATCGGACCTAACTGTTAAATATATATGCAATACCTGTGGTCATGTAGCAATATATGATAGACATGGAGCACTTCGTTGCTCTGTATGTGGAGATAAAGCAGAAATTTACCCGATTGAAATGAGTTATGCGTTTAAACTTTTAATCGATGAATTAAAATCATTGGTAATAGCACCAAGAATAAAACTTAATTCATTAGTATAGTGAAATTAGTTGGAGAGTTTTTTATGGAAAGAATAAAAAGTATAACAAAAAAAATTGGTAGTATATCATTTTCATTACTTTCACCAAATGAAATAAGAAAAATGAGTGCTACAAAAGTTATAACTGCTGATACATATGATGATGATGGATTTCCTATTGCCATGGGTTTAATGGATCCAAAGCTCGGTGTAGTTGAACCCGGTTTAAGATGTAAAACCTGTGGATTAAGAGTTGGTAAAGATAAATGCCCTGGACATTTTGGCCATATTGATTTAGCAATGCCTGTTATTCACGTTGGACTTGTAAAATCAATAAGAGATTGTCTTAGAGCTACATGTAGGGGATGCGGGCGTATTTTATTAACAGATAAACAAAAAAACGATTTTATACAAGAGCTGAAAAAATTTGCAAGAGAAGGTCGAGACCCAACATATGTATTAAAAATGATAGTAAAAGAATGTGTTAAATCAGAAAAATGTCCACATTGTGATAGAGAAGTAGGAAAAATAGAGCTTGACAAACCAACCTCAATAAGAGAAAATGGTAAAAAACTAACACCCTCTGAAATAAGGGAATGGTTAGAAAAAATCCAAGATGAAGATCTACCTTTATTAGATGTAAACATTAAATCAGCAAGACCTGAGTGGATGATATTAACAGTTTTACCAGTACCACCTGTTACAGTAAGACCATCAGTTACATTAGAATCAGGTGAAAGATCAGAAGATGATTTAACACATAAACTTGTAGATGTTATTCGTATAAATCAACGTTTACAAGAAAACAGGGATGCTGGTGCACCACAATTAATAGTTGAAGATTTATGGGAGTTGTTACAATATCATATCACAACTTATCTTGATAATCAAACATCAGGTATTCCTCCAGCTCGTCATCGCTCAGGTAGACCATTAAAAACTCTTGCTCAACGACTAAAGGGTAAAGAAGGACGTTTCAGAAGCAATCTATCTGGTAAAAGAGTAAATTTCTCAGCACGTACTGTAATTTCTCCTGATCCAAATCTGAGTATAAATGAAATTGGTGTACCTATGATTGTCGCTAGAGAATTAACAGTACCTGTTAGAGTTACTGCTCACAATATCGATTGGTGTAAAAAATTAATAAAACAAAAAACAAGTATTTCTGATAAACCAGATGAATATCAGCCTAGTGTAAATTATATTATTAAAGAATCAGAAGGATTAAAACAACGTATAAAAGTAACAGAAAAAAATGCAGGTGATCTTGCAGAAAAACTAGAACTTGGCTCAATAATAGAAAGACAACTTATGAATGGGGATATATCAATTTTTAACAGACAACCATCACTTCATCGTATGTCAATGATGGCACATAGAGTAAAGGTTGTTCCTTATAAAACATTTAGATTTAATCTAAGTGTATGTCCACCATACAATGCAGACTTTGATGGAGATGAAATGAATCTACATTTATTACAAGGTGAGGAGGCGCAAGCTGAAGCTGAAATTTTAATGAAAGTTCAGGAAAATATTCTTTCACCAAGATTTGGAGGGGTAATTATCGGTGGTATCCATGATCATATATCAGGTTGTTTTCTTTTAACTCATAAGGATAAAAAAGTACCCCTGGATGATGCTTCTTTAATTTTAGCCTCTATAAAATATAAAGGAAAAATCCCAAATATTATTGAAGATAAAAAAATCAATTTTGTAAATGGAAAAGATATATTTAGTACGCTCTTACCAAATGATCTTAATCTGGAGTTTAAAGCAAAAACTTGTTTAAACTGCGAGGTGTGTACAGCACCTAAATGTCCAAATGATGCTTATGTAATTGTAAAAAATGGTGTACTTAAACAGGGAACTATTGATGAAAACAGTATAGGTGCATTTAAGGGAAAAATTTTAGATCAAATAATTAGGGATCATGGGATGGATGCAGGTAGAGAATTTATTGATAATGTAACAAAGATGAGCATTGCTTGTATTACATTATTTGGTTTTACAACCAGCATAGATGATGAAGATATTCCTGAGGAGGCAAAAAAACAAATTGAGGAGGGGCTTGAAAAAGCCATGCAGAAAATCAGAGGACTTGTTAAAGCTTATGAAGGTGGTGAACTGGAATCTCTACCTGGTAGAAGTCTAGAAGAAACACTTGAAATGGAGATTATGAGAGTTACTGGTAGAGCAAGAGACATGGCCGGTGAAATCGCTGGTAAACATTTAGGATTAAACAATAGTGCAGTGATAATGGCTAAATCTGGTGCACGGGGATCTATGCTGAATCTATCACAAATGTCTGGTTGTGTAGGTCAACAAGCTGTTCGTGGAGAAAGGATTCATAGAGGTTATCAATATAGAACCTTACCTCATTTTAAAAAAGGTGATTTAGGAGCAAGAGCCAAAGGGTTTGTTGCATCAAGTTATAAAATTGGTTTATCACCAACAGAATATTTCTTCCATTCAATGGGTGGTAGAGAAGGTCTTGTTGATACAGCTGTTCGTACTTCTAGATCAGGTTACATGCAAAGACGGCTTATCAATGCTCTTGAGGATGTAAAGGTTGAAAATGCTAAAACTGTTAGACACTCTG